>Ga0153956_1000052_pt1 | contig 152417 bp, 155 predicted proteins | sample TSFL040MetaG_FD_104704 | JGI IMG/M metagenome (GOLD analysis project Ga0153956, IMG submission 104704) | Attine ant fungus gardens microbial communities from Florida, USA - TSFL040 MetaG | ecosystem: Host-associated > Fungi > Mycelium > Unclassified | place: USA: Florida, Wekiwa Springs... | reverse complement strand
CTGCGCAAGGCGCGCGCTTTCGAAGTCATGTCAGGGGCGATGCGAGGCATATCCTCATGCTGCCGTCGCGTCATACGGAGGGCAACCCACCCCCGCCCCCTCCCTTCCAGGGAGGGGAGATGTACTCGCAACGGGGGCGTTAGCCGCCCATGAACTCAGCGCTCGTAAAGCTCCAGCGGCAGGCCGTCCGGGTCCGCGAAGAAGGTGAAGCGGCGGCCGGTATATTCGTCCACGCGGATCGGCTCGCAAGCCACCTCATGCCCCTCCAGATGGGCCACCGCCGCATCCAGATCGGCCACCGACAGCGCGAGATGGCGCAGGCCGCACGCCTCCGGTCGCGACACGCGGGCCGGCGGGTTGGGGAAGGAGAACAGCTCCACCTGCGCATCGCCCAGCTTCAGGTCGAGCTTCCAGCTATCCCGCTCGGCGCGATAGGCCTCGGCGATCACCGGCAGGCCCAGCACCCCGGTGTAGAACACCTTCGACCGCGCATAATCCGAAGCGATGATCGCGACATGGTGGATGTGATCGAACATCGCCCGCGCTCAACGGATCGGGCCGTCCGCCCGCCCCTGGACGAACTGGTCCACATAGGGGTTGCCGCTGTCGTAGAGGCGGTCGCGCGGGCCGTGCCAGATGATGCGGCCGTTATAGAGCATCGCCACCCGATCCGCGATCTTGCGGGCCGAACTCATGTCGTGGGTGATGGTGAGCGCGGTCACGCCCAGATCCTTCACCAGGCTGGTGATGAGATCGTTGATCATGTCCGCGCGGATCGGGTCGAGGCCGGTGGTCGGCTCGTCGAAGAAGATGATCTCCGGGCGCGGCGCGATCGCGCGGGCCAGCGCCACGCGCTTCTGCATACCGCCGGAAAGCTCGTTGGGGCGAAGGTTCAGGATGTCCCTGCCGAGGCCGACGCGCTCCAGATTCTCCTCGGCGATGTGGCGCATCCGGGCCGGTTCGCGCATCCGGCCCTGCGTCAGGCCGAAAGTGACGTTACGCCATACCGGCATCGAATCGAACAGCGCGCCGCCCTGGAAGAGCATCCCGAACTTGGCGCGGATCCTGGCGATCTCGCTGGAGCGCGCGCCGACGATCTCCTGCCCGTCGATCTCGATCGACCCGCTGTCCGGGATGAGCAGCGCGAGGATGCACTTCAAGGTCACCGACTTGCCGGTGCCAGAGCCGCCGATGATCGCCACCGACTCGCCGGGCTCGACCGACAGGTTCACCCCGTCGAGCACGCACTTCTCGCCGAAACGCTTCACCACGTCGGTGAGCTTGATCTTGGGGGTCATGCCCGTCGCCATCAGCCGAACGCCACGATGGTGATGACCAGATCCGAGAACAGGATCAGCACGAAGGACGATACCACCGCATCGGTGGTCGCCTTGCCCACGCCGGCGGCGCCGCCGCGCGTGTGCAGGCCGTTATAGCAGCCCATCAGCGCGATGATGAAACCGAACACGGCGGCCTTCACCACCGCCATGCGAATATCGTCCCACTCCAGGAACTGGCGCGTGGTGGCGAGATAGGAGGCCGGGTTGAAGCCCAGCTTGTAGATCGACAGCAGATAGCCGCCCATGATGCCGATCGAATTGGCGATCAGCACCATCACCGGCAGCGCCAGCACCGCCGCCACGAGGCGCGGCGCGATCAGGTAGCGATAGCTGTCCGTCCGCAGCGTCGCGAGCGCGTCGAGCTGCTCGGTGACGCGCATCGTGCCCAGCTCCGCCGCCATCGCCGAGGCGACGCGGCCGGCGACCATCAGGCCGACGAGCACCGGCCCCAGCTCGCGCACCATGCCGAACACCACGATGGCGGGCACGGTGGACGACGCGTTGAAGCGCGATCCGCCGGTGTAGATCTGCTGCGCCAGCGCCGATCCCGTGAAGATCGCGGTCAGCCCCACGACGGGGAGCGAGAACCAGCCGATCTCCATGATCTGCGCGAACAGGCGCGCCGGATAATAAGGCGGCGTCACCGCGCGCACGATCGTGGTGAGCGCGAACTTCGTCACCCGGCCGACCATCGCGAGCAGCCCCACGACGAGGCGCCCGATCGCGGCGAAGGCAAGAAGGGGGAAAGCGGGGATGGCTTTTATCATGTCCACCGGCGCTGATAGCGGCGGCCGAGGCCTGTCAGCAACTCATATTGCGACAGGCCCGAGCGGCGGGCCGCGTCGGGGAGGTCGGGATCGAGCGCGAGCCAGTCCCCCTCGCCCACGTCATGGCCGGTCGCGTCGACCGCCAGAAGGTCCATGGAGACGCGCCCGACGACCGGCAGCCAGGCATCGCCCGCGCGCACGCGCCCGACATTGGAGAAACCGCGCAGATAGCCATCGGCATAGCCGATGTTGAGGATCGCGATGCGGCTGTCACGAGGCGCCGTCCAGGTCGCGCCATAGCCCACCGTCTCGCCGGCCGGCACGGTGCGGAGCTGGATCAGCTCGGCCTCGACCAGCGCGACGGGGCGGATATGCCCCTCCGCCTCGACGCGCGGCACGCCGCCATAGAGGGCGAGGCCAGGGCGCGTGAGATCGAAGCCATAATCAGGCCCCATGCAGATGCCCGCCGAATTGGCGAGGCTCAGCCGCCGCGCCGGCACCCCGGCCGCCACCTCGGCGAAGCGGGCGCGCTGGGCTTCGTTGAGCGGATGACCCGGCTCGTCGGCGCAGGCGAGATGGCTCATCGCCGTCTCGATGGCGAGGCCGTCCAGCAACCCGATCTGATCGGGGCCGAGGCCGAGCCGGTTCATGCCCGTGTCGATCATCACGTCGCAGAGGCCGCCGCCCGCCGCCTTCCACCGCGCGACCTGCTCGGGCGAGTTCAGCACCGGGCGGGCGAAACCGGCGCGCGCAGGCGCCATGTCCGCCTCGCGCACGCCGTGGAGGACGGACAGCGTCGCGCCTTCGGGCATCCGCCCGAGCTTCACCGCCTCGGCCCAGCTCGACACGAAGAAGTCGCGGCAGCCCTCGCGCGCCAGCCGGGCGACCGCCTCGCGCGCGCCGAGGCCATAGCCGTCGGCCTTGACGGCGGCGCCACAGGCGGCCGCCCCGCCCTGTCGGCGGAGCCAGCGCCAGTTGGCGGCGAGCGCATCGCCATCGGCGGTCAGGCGCAGGGCGGGAAGAGCGAGATCGGACACGCAGGCGGCGATAGCGGGGGCGGAGCGGCTAGTCGAGATCGGCGCCCACCGTCTCGGGCACCCAGAAGATCGTCACGATCAGCGCCATCGCCACCACCGCGAAGGTATACCAGAGCCCGGCGAAGGGATTGCCCGACCGCGCGACGATATACTGGCTGATGAACGGCAGGAATCCGCCGAAATAGCCGGTGCCGACATGATAGGGGATCGACATGGAGCTATAGCGGATGCGCGCCGGGAACAGTTCCGCCAGCAGGGCCGCCACCGGCCCGTATGTCATGCCCGACAACATGCCGAGCGCGGCCACCACCAGCACGATCACCACCGCGCCGCCGATCGTGGGCTTCACCTTCTCGACCGACCAGCCGGCGGCGGTCAGCGCCTTGTCGATGCCAGCCGGAGACCGGTCCGCCACCGGCCTGCCGCCGACCACCAGCGCGATGCCGGGGGTGCGCATCTTGGTGTAGATCACGCCCTTGCTCGCCAGATGATCGAGGATCTGGCCGCACTCGTCGCGCTGCGTGCCCGAGGCGAAGGGGTTGTAGGCGCAATGCGGGCCGGAGACGATCACCGGCGCGCGCCGCGCCGCCTCCGCCATGCCGGGATTCGCCGCCGAGGCCAGCGCATGGAACAGCGGGAAGAGCAGGATCAGCGTCAGCCCATAGCCCAGCACGATCGACGGCTTGCGGCCGATCCGGTCGCTCAGCGTGCCGAACAGGATGAACCACCCGAGGCTGATGACCGCGCCGATGCCGATCAGGATGCGCGTCCACATGTCGTCGAGGCGCTGCGCGTTCTGGAGGAAATAGAGCGCGCCGAACTGCGCCGTGTACCAGATCACCGTCAGGCCCGCGGCGATGCCCAGCATGGTGACGATGATGAGCTTGAAATTGGCGAGGCTGGAAAAGCTCTCCTTCAGCGGGTTGCCGGAGACACGCCCGGCCGCCTTCATCGCCTGGAACACCGGGCTCTCGTGGAGGCGCAGGCGCATCCACAGGGACACCACCAGCAGCAGCAGCGAGAAGAGGAAGGGAATGCGCCAGCCCCACGCATCCCACGCCTCGCGCGTCACGCTCGCCTGCGAGGAGAGCACGACGATCAGGCTCAGCAGGAAGCCGCCGATCACGCTCGCCTGGATGAAGCTGGTGTAGAAGCCGCGCTTGTTGCGGGGTGCGTGCTCCGCGACATAGATGGTGGCACCACCATATTCGCCGCCCAGCGCCAGCCCCTGCGCGACGCGCAGCGCGATCAGGATCGCGGGCGCGGCGATGCCGATCTGCGCATAGCTTGGCACAAGGCCGACGCCGGCCGTGGCGAGGCCCATCACCGCGACCGTCACGAGGAAGGTATATTTGCGGCCCAGCCGGTCGCCCAGATAGCCGAACAGCGCCGCGCCGATCGGCCGCACGCCGAAACCCACCCCGAAAGAGGCCAACGCCAGCAGGAACTGCGCCGTCTCGTTCCCCGCCGGGAAGAACAGCCGGCCGATGATCGGCGCAAGCGTGCCGTAGATGAAGAAATCATACCATTCGAAGATGGTGCCGACCGAGGAGGCCGCGATCACCAGACGCGCACGCGCCGCCCCGATGGAGGCGCCCTCCTCGATTTCGACCGTATTCGTCGCCACCCCTGTCTTCCTCTTCATCCTGTTGAGCGCAACCCTACGGTCTTTGTGCCCGATCGAAAAGCGGATCGGCGCGCGTCCGCCGGGGCGGGAACCAGAAAAAAACTGTCCGGCTGCGGAACGATCCTGCCGTGCTGCGTTTGCTCATTAGCGACGCTCACCTTGCCGGAACCCGATGCCCGAATCCGTCTCCTCACTGCTCCCCGTCCCCGCCCATCTGGCCGAAGGACGGATCAGCCTCTTTCTCGATTTCGATGGTACTTTGGTGAACATCGCCGATCGGCACGATGCGGTGGTCGTCCCCGCCTCGCTGCGCGCGCTGATCGCGGCGCTGGCGCGGCGGCTGGAAGGGCGGCTGGCGGTGGTGAGCGGCCGCCCGGCGGACGAGATCGTCGCCTATCTCCATGCCGGGGAGAGCGCGCCGCCCTTCGCCATCGCCGGCAGCCACGGCCTCGAACTGCGCTGGACCGACGGCCGGCGCGAAGCCCCCGCCCCGCCCGGAGCGGTCGCCGCCGCGGTCGACGCGTTCCGCCGCCTCGCGGACGTGCATTCCGGCATCGTCGTGGAGGACAAGCCGTTCGGCGTGGCGCTCCATTACCGGCAGGCGCCCGACATCGCTCCCGCCGCGATCGCGCTGGCCGAGCGGGTGGCGCGCGAACAGGGCTTCTCGCTCCAGCACGGCAAGATGGTGTGCGAGCTGCGCGTCGCGGGCGCCGACAAGGGCGATGCCGTGCGCCGCTTCCTCGCCGAGCCGCCGATGGCGGGCAGCCGCCCCCTCTTCCTCGGCGACGACCTGACCGACGAGGCCGGCTTCGTCGCGGCAGACGCACTCGGCGGCGCAGGCATACTGGTCGGCGGCTGCGGGGAGCGGCAGACCGCGGCCCGCTACCGTCTCACCGACGTCGCGGCCGTGCATGACTGGCTCGGCCGCGTCGCCGACGCATCTTTGGCCCATCCATCACCGGAAGGTTCCCCATGACGACCAATCTCGATCTCTGGCCGATCGGCAATTGCCAGGTCTCCGGGCTGGTGGATCGCGCCGGACGGCTGGTCTGGGCCTGCCTGCCGCGCGTGGACGGGGAACCCGTCTTCTCCTCGCTGCTCTCGGGCACGGAGGCCGGCGACGCGGACGCCAAGGGCGTCTGGGCGATCGACCTCGAAGGCTGCGTGAAGAGCGATCAAGCCTATCTGCGCAACACCCCCATCCTCGTCACCCGCCATGAGGACGAGCAGGGCAATGCGGTGGAGATCATCGATTTCTGCCCGCGCTTCACCAGCAACGAGCGCATCTATCGTCCGGTGGCGTTCGTGCGCGTCGTCCGCCCGATATCGGGCAGCCCGCGCATCCGGGTGCGGCTGCGCCCGACACGCGGATGGGGCAACAGCGACGTCGAGCACACCGCCGGATCGCATCATGTCCGCTACATCCTCGACCGCGAGGCGGTGCGCCTCTCCACCAACGCGCCGATCGGCTATATCGTCGAGGAACGCGTCTTCCGGGTCGAGCATCCGCTCTATTTCTTCCTCGGCCCCGACGAGAGCTTCTCGACCGGCCTCGCCCCCGCCATCGAGCGGATGCTCCATGACACGACCGTGGAATGGCAGGCGTGGGTGCGCGGGCTCGCGACGCCGTTCGAGTGGCAGGACGTGGTGATCCGCTCGGCGATCACGCTCAAACTCTGCCAGCATGAGGAGACGGGTGCGATCGTCGCGGCACTCACCACCTCGATCCCCGAGCATGAGGATTCGGGGCGCAACTGGGATTATCGCTACTGCTGGATCAGGGACGCCTATTACACGGTGCAGGCGCTCAACCGGCTCGGCGCGCTGGACGTGCTGGAAAGCTATCTCACCTATCTGCGCAACATCGTCGAGGGCGCGCGGGGCGGGCATATCCAGCCGCTCTACGGCGTGCTGGGCGAGGCCAAGCTGGAGGAGCGGATCGAGCAAGGCCTCGCCGGCTATCGCGGACAGGGGCCGGTGCGGGTCGGCAACCAGGCCTATGAGCAGGTCCAGCACGACGCCTACGGCCAGATCGTCCTGTGCAACGTGCAGGCCTTCTTCGACCATCGCCTGTTCCGCATGGCCGGCGTCGAGGACTTCACCGCGCTGGAGGCGATCGGCGACCTCGCCTGGGAGGTGCATGACAAGCCAGACGCCGGCCTGTGGGAACTGCGCACCCGGCAGTCGGTCCATACCTATTCGGCGGCGATGTGCTGGGCGGCGTGCGATCGGCTGGCCAATGCCGCCCACCGCCTGGGCCTGCCCGACCGCGCGAACTTCTGGCAGGATCGCGCCGACAAGATCCACGCCACCGTCGTCGACATGGCGTGGCGGACGGATACGCAGCGCCTCTCCGCCACCTTCGACGGCGACAATCTCGACGCCAGCCTGATCCAGTTGCTGGACCTGCGCTTCCTTTCCCCGCAGGATCGCCGCTACCGCGCGACGCTCTACGCGCTGGAGACGGGCCTCAGGCGCGGCACCGACATGCTGCGATACGACAGCGAGGATGATTTCGGCCTGCCCAAATCGGCCTTCAACGTCTGCACCTTCTGGCTGATCGAGGCGCTCTACCAGACCGGCCGCACGGAGGATGCGCGCCGCCTGTTCGAGGAGATGCTGGTGCGCCGCACCGCCGCCGGCCTGCTCTCCGAAGATATCGACCCCGCCACCGGCGAGCTGTGGGGAAACTATCCGCAGACCTATTCGCTGGTGGGCATGATTAACTGCGCCGTTCTCCTTTCCAAGCCCTGGGCCGCCATCCGATGAATCGTCTGATCGTCATTTCCAACCGTGTGTCCGCGCCCAAGGGCCAGTCCGGCGCGCAAGGGGGGCTCGCCGTCGCCTTTCAGGCGGCTCTGCGTGAATATCGGGGCATCTGGTTCGGCTGGTCCGGCGAGCAGACCGACGAGTTCACCGGCCAGATCAACTTCCAGCGCAGCGAGGGCGTCACCACCGCCACCATCGACCTCGAAGAGCAGGACATCGACGAATATTATAACGGCTACGCCAACCGGACGCTGTGGCCGCTGTTCCACTATCGCATCGATCTCGCCGAGTTCGAGCGCGGCTTCGCCGACGGATACCAGCGCGTCAACGAGCGCTTCGCCGATACCATCCGCCCGCTGATCGAGCCCGCCGACGTGGTGTGGGTGCAGGATTATCACATGATCCCGCTCGGCCATGAGCTGCGCAGGCGCGGCTGCCGGAACCGGATGGGCTTCTTCCTGCATATCCCCTGGCCGCCGCGCCGGCTGCTCTCGTCGCTGCCCCATGCGATCGAGCTGGTGGCGACGATGTTCGCCTATGACGTGGTGGGCTTCCACACCGAGGAATGGCTGGAGGCCTTCACCGATTTCGCCGTCCACGAGATGGGCGCGACGATCGGCGAGGACGGGCTGATCCATTATGGCGAGCGGCAGGTCCGCGCCATCGCCTGCCCGATCGGCATCGACACGCGCGAGTTCGTGGAGGCCGCCGCCAGCCCCGTCGCGCGGCTCACCTACCGCCGGATGCGCGACAGCGCGGACGGGCGGGACATGATCGTCGGCGTCGACCGGCTCGATTATTCCAAGGGGCTGGAAGAGCGCTTCAACGGCTATGAGAGGTTCCTCGTCGACCATCCCGAGCAGCGCAAGGAGGTCTTCCTCCTCCAGATCGCCCCGCCGTCGCGCGGCGATGTCGAAACCTATCAGCGCATCCGCCTCCAGCTCGAAGGGCTCTCCGGCCGGATCAACGGCGCCTATGCCGATATCGACTGGGTGCCGATCCGCTACGTCAACCAGGGTTTCCCGAGGCATGTGCTGGCCGGCATCTATCGCGCGGCGCGGATCGGGCTGGTCACGCCCTTGCGCGACGGCATGAACCTCGTCGCCAAGGAATATGTGGCCGCGCAAGACCCCGAAGACCCCGGCGTGCTGATCCTCTCGCGCTTCGCCGGCGCGGCGCTCCAGATGCGGGAGGCGGTGCTGGTCAATCCCTACAGCGCCGAGGAGATGTCCGACGCGATCGTCACCGCGCTCGGAATGCCCAAGGAGGAGCGCATCCGGCGATGGCGCGCGCTGATGGACGTGGTGGAGCGCGAGGACGTGCTGTGGTGGCGCCGGCGCTTCACCGACGCGCTGTTGGGCGAGGATGTCGCCGCCGAGGCCGAGAGCGGCCCGGTTCAGGCGGGGTAAGCGCCATCGAACGGGACGATCCTCGCCGTCAGCCCATGGCCCTCATCGAGGCAGTGCCAGTTGATGCTGATGCCTTCCGGGTGCGAGCGCGGGCGATAATAGCTCTTGATTCCGCATTGCTTGCAGAAGATGTGCCGCGCCTTGCCGGTGCCGAAGCGATAGGTCGTCGTCTCGCCCATGCCCTCGACCAGACGGAAGCGCGTATCCGGTACGATCAGATGGAGATGGCCCGACATCCGGCAGATCGAGCAGTCGCAGTCGAGCAGCTCGACCTCCGGCCCGTCGACCCGCGCCTCGAACCGCACCATCCCGCAATGGCAGCCGCCCTCCACGATCATTCCCAATCTCCGTCTTGCTGTGTGCCGATGCCCTTAGACGGGAAAGGCGCCGGCATCTCCTCCAAACGTCATACCTCTCTTAACCCCTTGTTTCTGATGCCGATGCTATGGAACGTCTTCAACATTGCGAGGATCTGTGACGCGGGTAGCGGGATCGGCCGGCGGAAGGTGGCATCGCGTCGCAACAGGGCAGACCCTGCCCTGCGGCGTGGGGCTGCTGCTGTCCGCCCTGTCCGCCCGGCTGGCGAGCGAGGGGGGCCGAGGCCCATGGCTGGCCGGCGTCGCGGCGATATTGGCGGCGGGCTGCTTCGTCCGCGTGCTTCTGGTCGACCGGCACAGCGCGGCGCGGGCGCGGCAGGCGGCGCCCCTCGCCCATGATCCCGCCTCCATCGAGCCGCCTCCTCCGATGAGCGACCTTCCCACGAGCGAGGCCCTGTTCGCGCGGATCGGGCAGGAGATCGAGGCCGGCGGCCTGCTCGGCGTGGTGACGCTCGCGGATTTCAGGAAGCTCAGCGTCTTCGAGCCCGAGCTGGCGCGGCAGGCCTTCGCCGTTATCGTCGAGCGGGCGCGGCGGATGCTGGGCGAGGATCGGCTGATCGCGCATGTCGACCGCGCGCGGCTGGCGATCTGGTACGACGCGGGCTGGACGGCGGAGGCCGCCCTCGCCCAGCTCGACGCGCTGGCCTATGCGCTGGGCGATGCCATCCGCGAGGGCGATCGCGAGATTCTCCCCGAAATCCGCATCGGCACCGCCCGCGCGCCGCAGGACAGCATCAGGCCGTACATCCTGCTGGCCCGCGCGATCGGAGGGATCGGCCCGTCCGGCGAGGGCGAGGATGCCGATCCCGTCGAGGCCGCCCGCCAGCATTACGGGCTGGAGCAGGATCTCCGCCGCGCCATCGACCGCAAGGAGCTGGAGCTGCATTTCCAGCCGCTGATCGACGCGAAGGCCGGCCGTGTCTTCGGTGCCGAGGCGCTGCTGCGCTGGAACCATCGCGAGCAGGGCCATGTCCCGCCCTCGCTGTTCGTGCCGATCATGGAGGCCTCGGATCTGGCGGACGAGGTCGGCCTCTGGGTGCTCAACCGCGCCTGCCGGGAAGCGCGCGACTGGCAGCGGGAGGGGCTGCCGGGCCTGCGCGTGGCTGTGAACATCTCCGGCCGGCAACTGGGCCGCGTCGATCTCGCCCGGCTGATCGAGCGGACGCTGACCCGCCATTCGCTCTCCCCCGGCACGCTCGAGATCGAGCTGACCGAGACGGTGGCGGCGATCGACGTCCAGCACAGCGCGCGGCTGTTCCAGCATCTGCGCGAACTGGGCGTGGCCATCGCCATCGACGATTTCGGCACCGGCTATTCGAGCTTCAGCACGCTGCGCAAAATGACCTTCGACAAGATGAAGATCGATCGCGAGTTCATCACCGACGTGGATCAGCGGGCGGACAGCCAGGCGATCTGCCGCGCCATCCTGGCGCTGGGCAAGGGGCTCGGCATCCGCGTGGTAGCCGAAGGCGTCGAGCGGCGCAGCGAATATCTGTGGCTGCGGCGCCATGGCTGCATCCATTTCCAGGGCTATTATTTCGCGCCGCCGCTCGATGCCGCGGCGTTCCGGGATTTCGTCCGCGACGAAGACCTCCTATCCGAACGGCTGGCGGCCGATCCGCCCGAAAGGCTTCGTGCATGATCCTCCGCCGCCTGCCTTCGAGCATCGCGCTTCTGCCCGCGCTGGCGCTGGCCGCCTGCACCGCCGGCGGGCCGGGCGGCGCGCCACACCCCGCGACACCGGCGGCCAGAGCGGCGGCGAAGACGGCCGCGCAGACGGAGGCCGTCGTCGCCCTGCTCAATCAGGGCAAGGAGGCCGCCGCGCGCAGGAAGCTCCAGGCGATCCTGAAGCGCCGGCCCGACGATCCCGACGCGCACGTCCTGCTGGAATCGCTCGATCGCGATCCGGTGGAGCTGCTCGGCCCCAATTACCAGACGCGCGCGGTCCAGCCCGGCGAGACGATGATCGGGCTGGCCGAGCGCTTCCTCGGCAACCGGCTGAAATTCTACCAGCTCGCGCGTTACAACAACATCAAGGTGCCCGCGAACCTGGCGCCCGGCACGCCGCTGCGCATCCCCGGCGAGCCGCCGCGCCCGGTGACGCCGCCTCCACCCCCTCCTCCGCCGCCGCGCCCCAGGCCCGCGCCGCCACCGCCGCCGCCCGAGGCCCATCCGGCCAAGCCCACGCCGCCGCCCGCGCCGATCGCCAATCCCGCGCTCGCGCGGCAATTGCGCAGCGCCGGGCTGAACGCGCTCAATCAGGGGCAGATCGGCCGCGCGCTGACGCTCTTGCGCCGAGCCGCGCTGCTCGATCCGGCGAACCCGCTGATCGCGCGAGACCTCGCCCGTGCGGAGCGCATCGCGCGCGCCGTCCAGGTCAAGAGATAAGCGGAACGTTTGCTTAACCATGACTGGGGTATAGGATGACCAGCGGAGTCTTTCCCGGGAACGCAACATGACGATGCTCGGCCGTTACAGGATCGACGATCGCATCGGCGAAGGGGCGATGGCGGAGGTGTTCCGCGCCTATGACACCGGGATCGACCGTGTCGTGGCGATCAAGGCCCTGAAGGCCGAATATCGCAGCGACCCCGATCTCAGCCGCCGCTTCGTCCGCGAGGCGACCGCCGCAGGCACGCTCAACCACCCGCATATCGCCACCATCCACGATGTCGGCGAGGCGGACGGCACCGCCTATATCGCGATGGAGATGGTCGCGGGGCAGCCGCTCGACGAGGTGCTCCAGACGAATGGCCGCATGGGCTATGAGCGCGTGCTGGCGCTGGGCATCCAGATGGCGGACGCGCTCGCTTACGCCCATACGCGCGGCATCGTGCATCGCGACGTGAAGCCCTCCAACATCCTCATCTCGGCCGACGGGCAGACCGCCAAGCTGCTCGATTTCGGCGTGGCCCGCATCGGCGAGGCGGACCCGGTGTCCGGCGACGCGCAACTGCTCGGCACGCAGACCAGCCTGATGATCGGCACGCCGCGCTACATGAGCCCCGAGCAGGCGCTCGGCCTCGCGGTGGACCATCGTTCGGACCTCTTCTCGCTGGGCGCCGTCCTCTACGAGATCCTGACCGGCAAGCCCGCCTTCTCGGGCGGCACGCTCGCCACGCTGATGCTCCAGATCGCGCAGGCCGAGCCCGAGCCGATCGCCCATCTCGCGCCGGATTGCCCCAAGGGCCTGCGCTTCATCATCGACAAGCTGCTTTCCAAGAAGCCGGAGAAGCGCTTCGTCGACGGCGACCAGCTCCTCGCCGCGCTGCGCCGCGAATGGGAAGCCTGCCGCCATGAGGAACGCCCCCGCCGGCGGGGCCTCGCGCTGCGCTTCAAGCTGCCGCTGATGCTGGCCGGCGCCACCGCGCTGGCGCTCGCCGCCAGCGTCGTCACCGTGCTCGACCGGCAGGAGCGCGTGCTCGAGCACATGGCCGTCGTCTCGGGCTCGTCGATCACCGCCTTCGTCACCGGCAACGCCGCCGTGCTCGCCGCCGACAATGCCAGCCTGCCGATCGACCAGCAGGACTGGGCGCCGCTCCAGGCCTTCATCGAGACGGCCGGGCGTGACGGCAGCATCGCGCGCCTCGTCATCGTCGACGGCAGCGGCATGGTCCGCGCCGCGAGCGACCGGCAGCTCGTTGGCCGCCTCTATGTCGCGCCGCGCGGGGAAACGCCGGTCTCCACCGCCAGCCACGACGTCGTCACCAACGTGGCCGACCCGAACGGGCTGACCGGTTTCCGCTTCGTGAGCCCGATCCGCTATGCCGGGGCCGATTTCGGCAAGGTCGACCTCGTGCTGCGCCGCTCCTCGCTGGATGCCGCGATCGAGACCAGCCGTAACCTGCTGATCGCGCTTTCCGCCTTCGTGATGCTGGTCGTGCTGCTGATTGGCTGGCTCAGCGCCGACCTGATCGAGCGCCCGCTCCGCCGCCTGCAACAGGCGCTGGAGGATGCGGCGGAGGGCAATTTCTCCTTCCGCATCTCGCATCGCCGCCGCGACGAGTTCGGGGCGACCTTCGATGCCTTCAACCATGCCGCCGCCGCGCTGGAGCCCCGTCTGGCCGCTGCCCCGGCGGAGGAGGAGCCTTCGCTGACATCCACCATCGTCGCACCCCGCCAGGCCGCCTGAGGGAAGACCGCCATGTTCATGCTGCGTCTGTTCGATGAGAGCGACCCGGTTCATCCCATCGACGCGCGGCTGCTGCGCGACGGCGTGCTGAGGATCGGCCGCGATCCGACATCGGATTGGCCGATCCCGGATACCGACCGCGAGATTTCGCGCCGCCACTGCGAATTCCACGCGCAGGACGGGCGGCTGCGGGTGCGCTGCCTCGGCGCCAACGGCGTCTTCGACGGGGCGACGGGGCTGCGCCTGCCCGACGACACCGACATCCTGCTCGATCTGCCGAGCACGCTGCGCCTCGGCCGCTTCCGGCTGGTGGCGGCGCCGGCGCCCAGCGAGCAGCTCTCGTCCGGGGCCGAGACGCGCACGATGATCCTGTCGCAGCCGCTCGGCAGTTCCACCGACGTGCCCGGCGAATGGGCGGACGCCCCGTCCGAAGCACCCGCCTTCGAGGATGGCTCGCTGCTCGAGGCCTTCTGCCAGGGCGCGGGGCTCGACGCCTCCAGCCTCTCGGCGGAAGACCCGATGGAGATCATGCGCCGCGCGGGCGCGGTCTATCGCCAGATGGTGCTCGGCATCGGCGATCTGATGGCCGAGCGCGATCGCGCGCGCAGCCGCTTCAACCTCAACCAGACGACGATCGGCGATACCGGCAACAATCCGTTCAAATGGGCGCCCACCCAGCGCCTCGCGATCGATCTGCTGCTGGCGGGAACCAACGGCTTCCTTTCCGGCCCGGCGGCGCTGAAGGCATCGTTCACCGATATCAAGCGCCATCTGGTGGCCACCTTCGCGGGCCTCCAGGCCTCGCTGCGCGTCGCGATCGACAGCTTCGGGCCGGAGGAGATCGACGCCGCGATCGCCGACCGCACCTCGCTGCTCAAGAGCCGCGCCTCGCTCCAGTGGCAGGAGGTGGCCGGCCGCCATGCCGATCTCCGCCGCCAGATCGACGAGGATACGGGCGGATCGCTGGAGGAAGCCTTCGTCCGCACCTACGGCAAGATCGCCCGCGTGCTGGAGCATGGCGAATCATGAAGTTCCCGCCGCGCCTCGCGGGCTGGTTTCGCGGGGCCTCCCCCACGCGGCCGCCGGCCGGGATGCGGCCGGTCTCCGTCTCGCGCAGCCATGTCGGCCGGGTGCGGACGATCAACGAGGATCGGGTGTTCGACAGCACCGCCGCCGGCCTCTGGGCGATCGCGGACGGCATGGGCGGGCACGCCTCGGGCGATGTCGCGGCGCAGGCGGTGGTGAGTGCGCTCCACCGGCTTTCCGAAAGCGCCGAACCGCTCGACGGCAGCGCGATCGAGGCGGCGCTGATCGAGGCCGGACGGCGCGTGCATGACGGCGCGCGGCGGCGGATGGCGCGGAGCGGGTCGACCGTGGTGGCGCTCCACATCGATGGCCCGCACGGCACCGTGCTCTGGGCCGGGGACAGCCGCGCCTACCGCCTGCGCGGCCAGCGCATCGAGCGGCTGACGCGCGATCACAGCCTGGTGCAGGATCTGATCGATTCCGGCGCGCTCCGCCCCGAACAGGCCGATCACCATCCCGACGCCCATGTCATCACCCGCGCGCTCGGCACCGCCCCTTATGTCGCGATCGATCGCCGGGACATCGACGTGCGCGACGGCGATCTCTTCCTGCTCTGCTCGGACGGGCTGTTGCGCGGATGCCTCGACGGCACGCTGCCGGCGAGCATGGGCGGATCGATCCGGGACATGGCGGATCGCCTCCTCGCCCGCGCGCTGGAGGCGGGCGGCAACGACAATATCAGCCTGTTGCTGGTCGGCATGGGCGAGCCCTGGGGGACGGACGAGGATCATGGCGACTGAAGGAAAAGGAAGGTTCGTTCGGAACCGTAACGGCTCCGGGGCGTCGATCCCCGCATGAGCCATCAGGACTATCAGGCGGAGCTGGAAACGCTCCAGGTCGCGCTCGTCCGTACGCAGGCGGCGGCGATGAAATCCGGCGAGCGCATCGTGCTGGTGCTCGAAGGACGGGACGGCGCCGGCAAGGACGGATCGATCAAGCGCATCACCGAGCATCTCTCGGTCCGCCAGACGCGCACCGTGGCGCTGCCCAAGCCGTCGGACCGCGAGCGGACGCAATGGTATTTCCAGCGCTACATGGCGCATCTGCCGGCGGCGGGCGAGTTCGTGATCTTCAACCGATCCTGGTACAATCGTGCCGGCGTCGAGGTGGTGATGGGCTTCTCCACGCCGGAGGAGCAGGCCATCTTCCTGCGCGACACCCCGGATTTCGAGCGGATGCTGGTGGAAAACGGCATCAGGCTGGTGAAGCTCTGGCTCGACATCAGCAAGGACGAGCAGGCCAGGCGCCTCGAATCCCGCCGCACCGATCCGCTGAAGGCGCTCAAGGTGTCCGACATGGACAAGGTCGCGCAGAAGAAATGGTCGGAATATTCCGACGCGCGCGACAGGATGCTGTCGCTCACCCATACGCAGCTCGCGCCCTGGCACGTCGTCCGCGCGGACGACAAGAAGAAGGCGCGCCTCGCCATCATCCGCCACCTGCTGCGCGAGGTCGCGCCTAAAAAGATCGCCGCCAAGGTGGACGCGCCCGATCCGAAGCTGCTCTTCCCCTTCGAGGCGAGCGCGATCGAGGACGGTCGCCTTTCCCGCTAGGGTCTCAGCGCCGCGCGCACGCTCGGCAGGATGCGATGGATGATGATCGAGACCCCCTTCGCATTGGGATGCATCCCGTCCGCCTGGAGAAGCGCGATATCGGCCGCCACCCCGTCGAGGAAGAAGGGATAAAGCCGCGCGCCATATCGCTTCGCGAGGCGCGGATAGATCGGATCGAAACCCCTCGCATAGGCCGGCCCCATATTGGGCGCGGCGCGCATTCCGGCGATCAGCACGCGAATCCGGCGCCGCTTCAGCTCGGCCATGATGGCATCGAGATTGGCGGCCGTCTGCGAGGGCGGCATCCCGCGCAGCATGTCGTTGGCGCCGAGTTCGAGGATCACGAGGTCCGGCTTCACGCCCAGCCCGCGCAGGCCCCAGAGCAGCCGCGCCCGCCCTTGCGCGCTGGTATCGCCCGTGATGCCGCCGTTGCGCACCGTCGCGGGCACGCCCGCCTGCCGCAACGCCGCCTGCAACCGGTTGGTGAAGCCGTCCGCCGGCGGCAGGCCGTAGCCGGCCGTGAGGCTGTCTCCGAGCGCCCAGATCAGCGGCCCCGCCGCCTGCGCCGGAGCCGCCGTCATCAAGCCGAGATAGACAAGCGCCCAGCGGCCACCATATCTCCAGAGCCGTGCCATCCCTCACCTCTCCGCAAGCCGCCGCGCCCTCCGATAGCATCGTGATCGAAGCGCGCAATCTGACGCTGTCGCTCGGCCGCCCGCCGGCGCGGGTCGACATCCTGCGTGGCATCGACCTTGCGGTGGGCGCGGGCGAGAGCGTCGCGCTGCTCGGGCCGTCGGGCTCGGGCAAATCCTCGCTGATGGCGGTGCTGAGCGGGCTGGAGCGGCCCAGCGGCGGCAGCATCCACGTCGCCGGGCTCGATTTCGCGGCGATGGACGAGGACGCGCTGGCGGTCGCCCGACGCGGACGGATCGGGATCGTGTTGCAGGCCTTCCACCTGCTGCCGACCATGACCGCGCTCGAAAACGTCGCCGTGCCGCTGGAACTGGCGGGCGAACCCGACGCCTTCGCCCGCGCCGAGGCGGAGCTTGCCGCCGTCGGCCTCGGCCATCGCACCGGCCATTATCCGGCGCAGCTTTCCGGCGGCGAGCAGCAGCGCGTCGCCATTGCCCGCGCGCTCGCCCCCCGCCCGGCGCTGCTCTTCGCCGACGAGCCGACCGGCAATCTCGATCACGCCACCGGCGTCGCGATCATGGGCCTGCTCTTCTCACGCCATCGCGAGGCGGGGACCACGCTGTTCGTCATCACCCATGATCCTTCGCTCGCGGCGCGCTGCGGGCGGGTGGTGTCGCTGGAGGACGGGCGCATCGTCTCGGACCGGCGCGGCGCATGAGGCTGAGCTGGCGGCTGGCGCTGCGTGACCTGCGGGCCGGCGGGCGCGGGCTGTGGCTGCTGGTGCTGTGCCTGTTCCTCGGCACGGCGGCGCTGGCCGGGATCGGGAGCCTCTCCGCCAGCATCCTCGGCGCGCTCGACGACCAGAGCCGCGCGATGCTGGGCGGCGATCTGGAGATGCGCGTCTCGCAACGCCGCGCGACCGTCGAGGAAGGCGCCGCCTTCGCCGCCGCCGGCCCCGTCGCCGAGACGTTCCGCGCCCGTGCCATGGCCGAGCCGCTCAACGGGCAGGCCCCGGCGCTGGTGTCGCTGAAGGCCATCGACGAGCATTGGCCGCTGGTCGGGCGCTTCACGCTGGAGCGCGGCGCGCTGGCGCCCCGGCCGCATGGAGCGCAGGTGGCTGTGGCGCCGGCGCTGGCGGATCGGCTGGGCCTGCACGTCGGCGACACGATCCGCATCGGCACGGCGCGGCTCCGCGTCATCGGGCTGATCGACAGCGAGCCCGACCATCTCGGCGAAGGCTTCAGCCTCGGGCCGACGGTGCTGGTCGACATGGCCGGGCTCGACGCGACCGGCGTGATCCAGCCGGGCAGCCTCTATGAGAGCCGCTATCGCCTCCTCCTGCCACCCGGCGCCGACGCCGCGCGGATCGGCGACGGCTTCATCCACCGTTTCCCGAGCGCCGGCTGGAGCAAGCGCACGCCCGACGATGCCGCCGGATCGCTCAGGAAGGGCATCGCCCAGCTTGGCCAGTTCCTGCTTCTCGTCGGCCTCGCGGCGCTGGCGATCGCGGGGGTGGGCGTCGGCAGCGGGGTGAGCGCCTATCTCGCGGGCAAGACGAAGACGATCGCGACGCTCAAGGTGTTGGGCGCGCGCTCCGGCGCGATCGCGGCGATGTTCCTGATGCAGCTCGGGCTGGTGGCGGGCGGCGGCATCCTCGGCGGGCTGGCGCTGGGCGCCGCGGTGCCGGCGATCATCGAGGCGGTGGTCGGCGACGCGCTGCCCGTGCCGCCGCGCCTCGCCGTCTATCCGGGGCCGCTGCTGGTGGCCGCCGCGCTGGGGCTGCTGGTGGCGCTGCTGTTCGCTCTGCCGGCGCTCTCCCGCGCGCGCTCGGTGCCCGCCGCGACCCTGCTGCGCGACAGCCTCGCCCCGCTCACCCGCCCGAGCCTCGCCACGCTCGCGGGCATGGCGGCGCTGCTCGCGGCGCTGATCGGCATCGCGGTGCTGACCGCCAGCGACCGGGGCATCGCGCTCGGCTTCGTCGGCGCGACGGCGGCGCTGGTGGTGGGGCTGTGGCTGCTCGGCTTCGCGCTCCGCCTCCTGCTCGCCCGCCTGCCGAGGCCGCGCCGGCCCTTCTTCCGCCTCGCCCTCGCCAATCTCCACCGTCCCGGCGCGCAGACCGACCGGCTGGTGGTGGCGCTGGGGCTCGGCTTTTCGCTGTTCGTGGCGCTGGCGGTGATCGACACCAGCCTGTCGAGCGAGATTCACGCCGCCGCCCCCGCCCGCGCGCCGCGCTTCTTCGCGATCGACCTCCAGCCCGAGGACTCCGCCCGCTTCCGCGCGCTCATCACGCAGGCCGCGCCGAATGCGCGGATCGAGACGGTGCCGTCGCTGCGCGGATCGATCGTGGCGCTGAAAGGCCAGCGCGTCGCCGACATGAAATCGATCCCCGAGGGCGCGTGGATATTGAAGGGCGATCGCACCATCACCTGGTCCGCCACCGTGCCGCCGCGCAACACGGTCGTCGCGGGGCGCTGGTGGCCAGCGGACTATCGCGGCCCGCCGCTCGTCTCGATGGAGGACAAGGCCGCCGAGACGCTCGGCCTGCATGTCGGCGACACGATCACCGTCGCGGTGCTCGGCGTCGAGGTGCCGGCCCGGATCGCGGCGCTCAGGAAGGTGGACTGGGGCGGGCTAGGGCTCAATTTCGCGCTGGTCTTCTCGCCCGGCTATATCGAGGAGGCGCCGCACGGGCTGCTCGCCAGCGTCTACGCCCCGCCCGCGCGAGACGGCGCGATCGCGCGGGCGGTGGCGGTGGGGCTGCCGTCGGTCACCATGGTCCGCACCGGCGACCTGATCGGCCAGGTGGGCGACCTCCTCGGCCAGATCGCGCTCGCGATCCGCGCGGCGGCGGCGGTGACGGTGGCGGCCGGAATCGTCGTGCTGGTCGGCGCGGTGGCGGCGTCCGGGCGGGCACGGCGCTACGACGTGCTGATCCTCAAGCTGCTCGGCGGGAACCGGCAGCAACTGCTCGGCGGGCAGGCGCTCGAATATGCGCTGCTCTCGGCGCTGCTGATCGCGGTGGCGGTCGCGGTGGGTGGCGGCGGCGGCTGGTATGTGGTGGTCAAGGTCTTCGCCCTGCCCTTCGCGCCGGACTGGGCGGTGGTGGCGGGGACGCTGGCCGCCGCGATCGCGATGACGCTCGGCATCGGCGTGCTCGGCAGCCTGCCCGCCCTCGCGGCGCGCCCGGCGCAAGGCCTGCGCGAGATGTGAGCGGATCGGAAATGCGCTACAGCGGTTGGAAGATGGTTCGTCCCGCCGGCCGGAGGATTTGATGCGCGTCTTGCTGATTCCCATGCTCGCTTTGCCGTTGCTCGCCACCGCCCCCGCCGCCGCGCAGGAGAAGAGCGGCGTCGAGCGCGCCGCCACCGCGCCGCTGCGCGACACGCGGATCAAGGACGACAAGATCCCCGAGATCCTCCAGCTCGCGGCGTCGGCCCCTTATTCGCTGAAGGGCACCAGCACCTGCGCCGGCATTTCGGCCGAGGTCCGCAAGCTCGACACCGCGCTCGGCACCGACGTGGACGTTCCGGCCAAGAAGAAGGGCGAAGGCTCCGCCATCGCGGCCGCGGCGGCGGGCGAAGCCGTGAAGAGCATCATCCCTGGCCTCGGCCTCGTCCGCGTGGTGACGGGCGCGGACAAGCAGCAGCGGCGCGTCGAGGCGGCGGTCTATGCGGGGGCGGTGCGGCGAGGCTATCTGAAGGGCATCGGCCTCAGCCGCCACTGCCCGCTCCCCGCCGCGCCGACGCGGCAGGCGCAGCTCGACACGCCCGAGATCGTCGCCCCCGAAGCGGACTGACGCCTCAGTCCATCATCGCGAGCAGATCGTCCACCGAGACGGCGGCGAAGGTCGCGAAATTGTCGGCGACGCCATAGGGCAGCAGCAGCGAGCGGCCATGCACCATCGCGCCGCAGCTATAGACGACATTGGGCACATAGCCGTCCCGATCCTCGGGGCCGGGATGGAGCAGCGGCACGCGGGTGCGCTTGAGCAGCTTCGAGGGATCGTCCTTGTCGAGCAGGCAGGCGCTGATCGTATAGTTCCTGACCAGCCCGACCCCGTGGATGATGAGGAGCCAGCCCTCGTCGATCTCGATCGGCGAGCCGCAATTGCCGATCTGGACATATTCCCATGGCCAATAAGGCGTGACGATCTTCTCCGCGCCGTTCCAGCTATGAAGATCGTCGGAGCGCAGCAGCCAGATATTCTCATTGTCGTGCCGGCTCAGCATGACATAGCGGCCGTCGATCCGGCGCGGGAAGAGCGCCATGCCCTTGCCGCCCGCCGCATCGCCTAGGAGCGGGCGCATCTCGAAGGTGCGGAAATCCTCGGTACTCAGCAGCTCGGAGCGGATATCCGCGCCGCTATAGGCGGTATAGGTGCCGTAATAGGTGCATTTCCCGTCATCGTCGACGAAGCGGACGAGGCGGACGTCCTCGATCCCCTGCCGCTGGCTCGGCGCCATCGGGAAGATCACCGCCTCGGACAGATCCTGGCTTTCCTCGAAGAAGAGGCGGATGGCGGATTCGTCCGTCTCCCCCTCGATATGCTCCATGCGCGGCGGCACGGCATAGGGGCTGACGGGATCGACCTCGACCCGCTCGCCCGGCACCCAGATGCCCGTGCGGAAGGTGACGGAGGAGACATGCCCCTCCCCGATCCCGCGCAGCGACATCAGGAAACGGATGCCCCCTTCGGGCAGGTTGCTCTGGTCCCAATGGGTCACGATGCTGGGATTGAACAGCGCGGCCGCCTCGAAGCTGTATTCCTCGCTGAAGAAACCGCCGATGATGAGCTGCTGGGCGTGGCTGATGCCATCCCGGCTGCACAGGCCCTCCATCTCGTGGAAGCGGCGGATCAGGATCGTCTCCATGTCGCGATGCCGCTCGCCGAGAATGGCGGTGGTGCGTTCGAGGCCGAGATGCAGCCAGCGTTCGTCGAGCTTGAGCAGCCGGTCCACGATCCGCTGGGCGCGCGGGTGGCTGGGGACGGCGAAGCCCGCCGGATCGGAAGGCGAGAATGGCCGGATCACCGTTCGCGACGCATCCGGCCGCAACGTGATCGACAAGTGGCGCACGATGTCCGTCATGGATCGACCCTTTCCCTACCCGCCCTCGTCCGAGGATTGTGCGCTTAAACGGGCGATCGGCCAAACGGCTCCGGCCATTGGCGGGGGCGGCGGCATGGCCTATCGCGCGGACCATCATGCCCACCATCCTGCCCGTCTCCGAGCCCGACGATCCCCGGATCGAGGCCTATCGCAACATCCGCGAGCGCGATCTCGTCGGCCGCGAGGGTCTGTTCGTGGCGGAGGGTCAAGTGGTGCTGGCGATGCTGATCGCTTCGGCCGCCTATCGCCCGCAATCGCTGCTGATCGCGGCGCACCGCCTGCCGGCGCTCGCCGCGCTGATCGATCCGCTTCCCGACGATGTGCCGGTCTATGCGGCGGAGCAGCGCGTGCTCGATGCGATCGCGGGCTTCCCGCTCCATCGCGGCATCCTCGCGATCGGCCACCGGATCGACACGCCCGACGCCGACACGCTGCTTGCGCGCCTTCCCGAGGAAGCAGACGTGCTGCTGCTTTCGGCGATCGCCAATCATGACAATATCGGCGGCATCTTCCGCAACGCGGCGGCCTTCGGCGTGAAGGCAGTGCTGCTCGACGCGGATTGCTGCGATCCGCTCTACCGCAAGGCGATCCGCGTGTCGGTGGGGGCGGCGCTGCTGGTGCCCTTCGCCCGCATCGCGCGGGAGGACGATCCGCTCGCGCTCCTCGACCGGCATGGCTTCACCGCGCTGGCGCTGAGCCCGTCCGGCGCGACGACGCTCTCGAAGGCGCCCGTCGCACGGCGCAACGCGGTGCTGCTGGGCGCGGAAGGCCCCGGCCTGTCAGCGGACCTGCTGCGCCGAGCCACCAGCGTTCGCATCGCCATGGCGCCGGGGTTCGATTCGCTCAACGTCGCGACGACGAGCGGCATCGTGCTCCACCATCTCGCCGCCGCGCGGGCCTAGTCCACCGCCGGGGTGCGCCGCAGACGGCGGACGAGGATGAAGATCGCCGACAGCCAGGTCTGCGCGTCCGGGATCTGCTGCGCCTCGGCCGCCGCCTTCACGCGGACGATGCCTTCCTCGATGCCGCCGCCGGCGCCATAGCCCCGGTCGAGTTCCTCGGCCCGCCTGATCGCCACAGCCTTCATTCGCCCTCTCCGATCGCGGGGAGCGCCCGGCCCAGCAGTTCATGCGCCAGATCGCCCCAATCCTCAAATTCCCAGTCGGCCGGGTCTTCCGGCGAGAGGATGCCGGGCGTCCCGATCGCCACATCCTCGGGCGGGAGCATGCAGCCCCTCGATATCGAATAGAAGGAGCGGACCGTCGGGCAGGCCGGTTCCTCAGGATTCTCGCCGACCACGATCGCCAACATGCTGTCGCGGACGCGCACCAGCGTGCCGACCGGGAAGATGCCAAGGCTCGCCATGAAGGCGACCAGCAGCTCGGGATCGAAATGCCCCTTCCAGCGCCGCATCGCGCCGAGCGCCTGCTGGGGCGTCCAGGCGTCCTTATAGGCCCGGTCGGAGGTCAGCGCGTCATAGACGTCGCAGATCGCCCCCATGCGCGCGAGCAGGCTCAGCCCCTCCCCCTCCCGGCCATGGGGATAGCCCGTCCCGTCGACGCGTTCATGATGGCTGAGGCACACGTCCAGCGCGAGTTCGGGGATGCCCCCGCTGGCGCGGAGCAGATCGTAGCCATTGCCCGGATGCCCCTTCATCACCGCGAATTCGCCCTCGGTGAGCCGGCCCGGCTTGTCGAGGATGTCGCTCGGGATCGCGATCTTGCCGACATCGTGGAGCAGGCCCGCCAGCCCGATCTCGGGCAGCAGCGCCTCGTCCAGCTCGAGATGCCGGGCGAAGTTCATCATCAGCGCCGAGACGGCCACCGAATGGACATAGGTATATTCGTCGCGGTTCTTCAGCCGCAGCAGGCGCAGGATGAGGCGCGCGTTGCGATCCACTTCGTCCGCCAGCTCCGCGACGACGGGCGCGAGCCGCTCCGCCGAGATGTTCCGCCCCATCCGCACATCGTCGAACAGGCGGATCACCGCGCGCTTGCCCTTCGCGATGGCCTTGGAGGCGCGCTCCCGATCGGGATCGGCGCTGCGCAGGGCGGGCGTCCGGCGCGACGCCGCCTCCTCGGGCGACAGCCCCTTGTCGGTATCGATGACGATCGCCTCGATCGCGCTGCGCCGCAGCCTTTGCAGATCGGCGGGGTTGTCCAGCCGGAAGCGGGATTGCCAGAACGGGCGGTCGGCCCAGCTCCCCTCGAAGGACACGATGAACATCCCGAGCTTCACATCCTTGGGAGGGAGCCTGAGGAGCATCGAGCGAAACCTGCCTCGTGGTTGAAAGACCCTGCGCGCCTGCGCGGCGGCTATGGTTAGACCTCAGTCGTAAATGAGCCGTTATCGCCGGGTCAGCCCCGCCAGCAGGCCGGGGGTGAGGATCTGCGGCAGTTCCTCGGGCTCGCTCTTGCCGGGCGCATACCAGAGATAGAGCGGCACGCCGGAGCGGTGATGCGCTTCGAGGAACTTGCCGATCTTCGCATCGCCGTCGGTCCAGTCGCCGACCATGGTGACGACACCGGCGGCGCGGAACGCATCCTGCGTCTCGGTCCGCTCGATCGCGGTCTTCTCGTTGACCTTGCACGACAGGCACCAGTCCGCCGTGAAATAGAGGAAGACCGGCTTGCCCTCGGCCCGCAGCGCGGCGAGCTTCGCCTCGTCGAAGGGCTGCGAGGTGGCGGTGGCCTGCGCCTCGGCCCTGGTGCCGCCTCTGGGGAGCAGCGCGATCGAGCCGAGCGCGACCAGCAGCGCCACCGCCGCCGGCGCCCACGCCGCCGCCTTGAAACCGCGCTGGCGGATGCCGGTGATCCACAGCCCCAGCGTCAGCAGCATCGCCGCGCCGATCGCCAGCACCACGCCGTCCGCCGCCGTCTGGTTGCCGAGCACCCAGCACAGGCCAAGCGCCGTCAGGAACATCGGCACGGCGAGGATGCGGCGGAACGTCTCCATCCAGCCGCCCGGCTTGGGCAAGCGCTTCCTCAGCGCCGGCACGAAGCCCAGCAGCAGGAAGGGCAGCGCGAGCCCCAGCCCCAGCCCCGCGAACACCAGCAGCGCGGCCGCCACCGGCAGCACCAGCGCAACGCCCAGCGCGGCGGCCATGAACGGCCCGGTGCAGGGCGTCGCCACGAACGCCGCCAGCGCCCCCGTCCAGAACGCGCCCGCGACGCCGCCCTTGCCCGCAAGGCCCGAGCCCGCCGACACCGTGCCCAGCTCGAACAGACCGGCGAGGTTGAAGCCGATCGCGCTGGTCAAGAGGATCAGCACGAGGATCACGCGCGGGTCTTGCAACTGGAACGCCCAGCCGACCTGCGTCCCCGCCGCCCGGAGCGCGAGGATCAGCCCGCCCAGCGCCACGCAGACGAGGATGATGCCGGCGGTATAGGCGAGCGCTTCACGCCGCACCTCGCGCTCGTTGCCGCCGGCACGGGCGAGGCTCAGCGCCTTGAGGCTCAGGATCGGGAAGACGCAGGGCATGACGTTGAGGATCAGCCCGCCGAGGATCGCCCCGCCCAGCGCGATCAGCGCGAGGCTCAGCGTGCCATGGCTCGCGGCGCCCGTCGCCGGAGCCTCGCTGCCGAGCGGCGCGCCCGCCGCCGGAACCGCGCCCGGAGCCGCCGTGAAGGAGAGGCCGCTGCCATCGCCCAGCGCCAGCACGCCGTCGAAGCTCTTTGGCGCGCTCGGGCCGGCCTTGGTCTCGATGACGAGCGTGTCGCCGTCGCGCGAGAAATTCTGCGGCGCGGCATAATCCACCGCGCCGTCGGTCACCGCGAAGAGATGCGGATCATGCAGCGCCACCGCCGCCGGCAGCGGCACGGCGAGGCGGAACTGGCCGCCCTTCGCCTCGAACGCCACCGGCGAGCCCAGCGGACGGGGCAGCGCCTTGCGCCACTCCGCGAACCGCGCCGCCGCCGAAGGATCGGCCGCGCCGTCGCCGACGGTCAGCGTCGCCGACACGGTCGCGCTCTCGGGCACGCAGATGCTCGGATTGCAGACGAGATAATCGAGCTTGGCAGAGATCGGCAGCAGCGTGCCCTTGGCGAGCCCCGCCGGAACGTCGAACGGCACGAGCAGCGCATAGGGCTTCTCGTAGACATGGTTCATCAGCCCCGCGATCACCAGCGTGCCCGGCACCGGATAGGCCGGATCGCCCGCCTTCGCGCCCTTGGGCAGCGTCCAGGTGGCGCGGAGCGGGAAGCCGCTGTCGCCCGGCGTCTGCCAATAGCCGTGCCAGCCCGGCTGCGGCGTCATGCTGAGCGCCAGCGTGGTGCGCTGGCCGGCGGCAGGCGTCAGGCTCTCGGGCACCAGCGCGGTGGCGATATGCGGGCCATCGCCGCCGGGAAGCCCCTGCGCCGCCGCCGGCGACCCGAGACCGACCATCAACGCGCACAGCCAAGCGGCTGTCATCAATACGAAACGTAGCACCGCCATCGCCGCCCTTGATCCTGCTCTCACCCGCCATGCTTCGTGTGAGCGCGGCGAACCGTTACATTGGGGCATATAGATGCGTTCATCGATGATTGCAGGGGGCTTTGCGGCCTTCCTGGTGCTGGGCACCGCTCTCACCCCGGCGACGGCCGCCGCGCCGCCCGTGAAACCCAGGCTGATCGTCGCCATCTCGGTCGATCAATATTCGTCCGAGCTCTATCGCCGCTATCTGCCGAGCTACACCGGCGGGCTGAAGACGCTGTCGTCGGGCGTGTCCTTCCCGGTCGGCTACCAGAGCCACGCCGCGACCGAAACCTGCCCCGGCCACTCGACCATCCTCAGCGGCCGGCATCCTTCCGCCACCGGCATCGTCGCGAATAGCTGGTTCGACGCGAAGACCGGCTCCAGCATCTATTGCGTGCAGGCGCCAGGCTCGTCCGACCCGAACGCGCGCGGGCCGCAGAACATGCATGTCACCACGCTCGGCGACTGGGTGAAGGCCGCCGAGCCCGGCGCACGCAGCTTCGCCGTCTCCGGCAAGGACCGCGCCGCGATCACCATGGGCGGCAAGCACGCCGACGGCGTCTATTGGTGGGTGGACGGCGAAGGCTTCACCACCTCGCCCTTCGCCGGCCCGGCGACGCCCGCCGTCACCCGGCCTGCCGCGACGTTCAACAGCGCGCTGCTCGCCCGCTGGAAGGCGAAGAAGCCGGTGCTCTGGGCCGCGCCGTCCGCCGCCTGCGCCGCGCTGGAGCAGCCGCACCACTTCGGCAGGATCGACATCTCCGGCCGCGTGCCGCCGGACATCGCCGCCCATGTCGAGGACAATCCGCAGTTCCTCAAGACCACCGATTTCCAGGACAATCTGCGCGCCTCGCCGCTGTTCGACGCCACCGTCGAGCAGTTCGCCGAGCAGGTGATCGCCGGCAACCATCTCGGCCACGGCCCCGCCACCGACGTGCTGGCCGTCAGCCTCTCGGCCAACGACTATATCGGCCACCGCTACGGCAATGGCGGCGCCGAGATGTGCGTGCAGCAGGCCTCGCTCGACCGGACGCTGGGCCGGTTCATGCAGTATCTCGACACGCTCGGCGTGCCGGTGATGGTGGTGCTGACCGCCGACCATGGCGCGACCGACGCCGCCGAGCGCGAGCATGAGCATGACGACAAGGCCAGCCGCCTCGACAGCTTCACCTTCGTGAGCCGCCTCAACAAGGCGGTGATGGAGCAGACCGGCCTCAGCTACGAGCCGATCGTCGGCGACGATCCGCAGCAGCTCACCATCAATGTCGGCCCAGACGAGGCGCTGCGCACGAAGGTGCGCTACGCGGCGCTGACATGGCTGAAACAGCAGCCCGAGGTGCGCGAGGTCTTCACCCGCGCGCAGGTCGAGGCCGCCGTCGTGCCGCCGCACACCCCGCCGACCGAGCTGAGCTTCGCCCAGCGCTTCCACGAAAGCTACGACAAGGATCGCTCGGGCGACATCGCGGTGGCTTACGGGGAACGCACCAGCTTCGGGATGCCGCGCGGCCCCGGCGACGTGGTCGCGGGCCACGGCTCGCCGTGGAACCATGACCGCGAGGTGCCGATCCTGTTCTGGTGGCCGGGCGCCACCGCCGAGACCCGCGCCACGCCGATCGAAACGGTCGACATCGCCCCGACGCTCGCCGCCATCGCCCATGTGAAGACGCCCGAGGTCGACGGCCAATGCCTCGATCTCGGCGGGAACTGCGCGAAGTAAGGGCAAAGCTCCTGATCGTCATCCATACCCCTTCCGTCATCCCGGCGGAGGCCGGGATCCAGAGCCACAGGCGTGATCGCTTGAGGCTCTGGATCCCGGATCAAGTCCGGGATGACGAATAAGGGGAAGGCGGGACGGCCGCCTACCGCGTCTCGAAGCCGGTGATGCCCTTGGCGATGCTGTTGCCGCTGATCTTGAGCGGCTCATGGCTGAAATCGATCGCGAAGGCCGGGGTGTAATGCACGCCCGGCGCCAGCGTCGCGGTGTTGCCGGTGATGGTGAGGCCCGCCGACGGATTGGAGCGATCCTCCGCCGCGATCACGATGAAGCCGGAATGATTCTCCTTGTCCGGCCCCTGCACCATCACGTTGCGCGCGATGAGCCCGGTCGAGCCCGAGGGCAGATCGATGATGTAGTTGCTGCCGTGCCCCTGCGAATCGTCGAAGCTGTTGTCGGTGATCGACACCTGCGCCGAACGGCTCTTGAGATAATGGCCGCCGCGCCCTTTCTCGAAGCGGGTGCGGGTGACGTAGAGCCTGCCGTAATGGCCGATATAGATCGAGTGCGCGCAGGCCAGCCCCCGATCGCAGCGGCCAAGGCCCGAGAAGGTCGAGCGGTCGATGCGGATCGTGGCGTTCGGGTCATCGGCCGAGAGGATGCCCTCTTCCGAGTTGCGGAAGGTGGCGTTCATCACGGTCAGGTTGCCATGCTCGATGCGGATGCCCGCGCCGTTGCCGTCCTGCACGCGCAGGTTCTGGAAGGTGAGGCCGTCCACCATCGCGTCCTGCCCGCGCAGCACCAGCGTCGCCTTGCCTTCGCAGATGCCGCCGTCGAAGATCGCGGTTCCCGTCGTGCGCGCGCGGAAGGCGACGCGGCCATGCTCGACCACCGTGCAGTCGCGATAGGTGCCCGGCGCGATCAGGATGGTCGCATCCCCGCCATTGACCGAGCGCACCGCGTCGTCGAGCCGGTAGAAGCCTTTGCCCGTCTCCTCGACGGTGAAAGGCGCGTTCGACTGCGCCGAGGCGGCCGAGGCGAGGCCGAGGGCCATAAGCGGGAACAACAGGGACTTCATGGGCGCACTCCGATGAGACGGCGTGGACGCTGCCATGCGCTTGCCCCCCTCTCAAGCCCCCGAAACGACCGCCCTTAGTCCAGATTGGGACGCAGCCAGCGCGTCGCCGTCTCCAGATCGACGGCGCGGCGGGCGGCATAATCCTCAAGCTGATCCTTGCCCACGCGGGCGACGCCGAAATATTCGGCATCCGAATGGCCGAAGTAAAAGCCCGAGACGGCCGCCGTCGGGAACATGGCGAAATGCTCGGTCAGCGTGATGCCGGTGGCTTCGGTCGCGTTCAGCAGATCGAACAGGATCGGCTTGAGGCTGTGATCCGGGCAGGCCGGATAGCCGGGCGCGGGGCGGATGCCGCGATACTGCTCGCGGATCAGCGCCTCGTTGGTGAGCTGCTCGCCCGGCGCATAGCCCCACAGATCGGAGCGGACATGCGCGTGCAGCCGCTCGGCGAAGGCCTCGGCGAGGCGATCCGCCAGCGCCTTGAGCATGATGTCCGAATAATCGTCATGCGCCGCGCGGAAGGCGGCGGAGCGCTCGTCGATGCCATGGCCGGCCGTCACCGCGAAGCCGCCGATCCAGTCGCCCTCCGGCGAGATGAAATCGGCGAGGCACATGTTGGGCCGCCCCTCGCGCTTCTTGATCTGCTGGCGGAGCATGGGGAGCCTTGTTTCCGTCCCCTCCATCCCGTTCGCACTGAGCGAAGTATCGGGATCGCCCGTCCAAACCAGGATATCGTCGCCCTCGCGGCGGCACGGCCAGAGACCCGCCACGCCCTTCGCGGTCAGCCACTTCTCGGCGACGATCCTGTCCAGCATCGCCTGCGCGTCGGCGTAGAGCGAGCGGGCGCTCTCGCCCACCACCGCATCGTCGAGGATCGCCGGATAATTGCCGTGCAATTCCCAGGCGCGGAAGAAGGGCGTCCAGTCGATATAGTCGCGCAGATCCGCGAGATCCCAGTCCTCATAGACATGCACGCCGGGCCTGGCCGCCGCCGAAGCCTTATGCGCCTCATCGAAGGGAAAGGCGTTGGCGCGGGCCTCTTCGAGCGTGGCGAGTTCGTTCTGCCCCTTGCCCTCGCGCGCCTTGCGGACGGCATCATATTCGGCGGCCGTCTTCTCGACGAAGCCGTCGCGCTGGGTGTCGCTCATCAGCGTGGACGCCACGCCGACCGCGCGGGAAGCGTCGAGGACGTGGATCACCGGCCCAGCATAAGCCGGCGCGATGCGGAGCGCGGTATGGACCTTGGAGGTCGTCGCCCCGCCGATCAGCAGCGGCATGTCCATGCCCGCGCGCTGCATCTCGGCCGCGACCGTCACCATCTCGTCGAGCGAGGGGGTGATGAGGCCCGAGAGGCCGATCATGTCCGCCTCATTCTCGTTCGCGGATTCGAGGATCGTCGTCCACGGCACCATCACGCCCAGGTCGATGATCTCATAGCCGTTGCAGGCCAGCACGACGCCGACGATGTTCTTGCCGATATCGTGGACGTCGCCCTTCACGGTCGCCATCACGATCCGGCCCTTGGCCTTGGCGCCGGCTTCCTTCTCGGCCTCGATGAAGGGCAGCAGATGCGCCACCGCCTTCTTCATCACGCGCGCGGACTTCACCACCTGCGGCAGGAACATCTTGCCCGAGCCGAACAGATCGCCGACGACGTTCATGCCGTCCATCAGCGGCCCTTCGATCACCTCGATCGGCCGCGCGAAGCCCTGCCGCGCTTCCTCGGTGTCCTCGACGACGAAGGCGTCCAGACCTTTCACCAGCGCATGTTCCAGCCGCTTGGCGACCGGCCAGCCGCGCCACTCCTCGGCCGCCTTGTCCGCGACGACATCCTTCTGGCCGCGATATTTCTCGGCGATCGTGATGAGGCGCTCGGTGGCGTCGGGGTCGCTGTTGAGGATGACGTCCTCGCACGCGACGCGCAGCTCCGGGTCGATCTGGTCGTAAACGTCGAGCTGGCCGGCGTTGACGATCCCCATGTCCATCCCCGCCGGAATGGCGTGGTAGAGGAAGATCGAGTGCATCGCCCGGCGCACCGGCTCGTTGCCGCGGAACGAGAAGCTGAGGTTCGACAGGCCGCCCGAGATATGCGCGTGCGGGCAGCGCTTGCGGATCTCGCGCGTGGCCTCGATGAAATCGACGCCGTAATTGTTGTGCTCCTCGATCCCCGTCGCCACCGCGAAGATGTTGGGATCGAAGATGATGTCTTCCGGGGGGAAGCCGATGCCGGTCAGCAGCTTGTAGGCGCGCTCGCAAATCTCGATCTTGCGATCCTTGGTGTCCGCCTGCCCGACCGTGTCGAACGCCATCACGACCACGGCAGCGCCATAGGCCATGCACTTGCGCGCCTGCGCGAGGAAGGCCTCCTCGCCCTCCTTCATGCTGATCGAATTGACGATCGGCTTGCCCGAGACGCACTTCAGCCCCGCCTCGATCACGCTCCACTTGGACGAGTCGACCATCACCGGCACGCGCGCAATGTCGGGTTCGGCGGCGATCAGCTTGAGGAAGGTGGTCATGGCGTGCTCGGCGTCGAGCAAGCCTTCGTCCATGTTGACGTCGATCACCTGCGCGCCGTTCTCGACCTGCTGGCGCGCGACCTCGACGGCCTTGGCATAGTCGCCCGCCATGATGAGTTTCTTGAACGCCGCCGATCCGGTGACGTTGGTGCGCTCGCCGATATTGACGAACATGGCGCGCGACTGCTGCGCCTCCTCGACGGGGAGTTCGGGTGCGGTGGCCATGGGTCTTCCGTCTGTCAGGCGGCGATGATGAAGGGTTCGAGGCCCGCGAGCGTCATGCGGACGGGCGGCGTCGGCAGCGCGCGGGGCGCGTGGCCCGCCACCGCCTTCGCCATCGCGGCGATATGCTCCGGCGTGGTGCCGCAGCAGCCGCCGACGACGTTCAGCAGGCCCGTCGCCGCCCATTCGGAGATGAAGCCTCCGGTGGTGTGCGGCTGCTCGTCATACTGGCCGAGATCGTTGGGCAGGCCCGCATTCGGATAGACCATCATCAGCGTGTCCGCGATGTGGCTGAGCGTCACGACATGCGGGCGAAGCTGCGGCGCGCCGAAGGAGCAGTTGAGCCCGATCGTCAGCGGCCGGGCATGGCGCACCGTCGCCCAGAACGCCTCGACCGAATGGCCCGACAGGTTGCGGCCGGACATGTCGGTGATGGTCATCGAGATCATCAGCGGCACGGGCTCTCCGCGTGCCTCGCCGGCCTCGATCACCGCCATCACGCCGGCCTTGGCGTTGAGCGTGTCGAAGATCGTCTCGATCAGGATGAAGTCGCAGCCGCCGTCCAGCAGCGCGTCGACCTGCTCGCGATACACATTCTTCAGCGTATCGAAGTCGATCGCGCGGAAGCCCGGATCGTTGACGTCGGGCGAGAGCGACAGAGTCTTGTTGGTCGGCCCCACAGCGCCCGCCACGAAACGCGGACGGCCGTCGGCGGCCTCGGCCTCGTCGGCGGCCAGCCTCGCGATGCGGGCGGCGGCGAGGTTCATCTCGCGCACCAGATGCTCCGCGCCATAATCCGCCTGGCTGATCGTGTTGGCGTTGAAGGTGTTGGTCGAGACGATGTCCGAACCGGCCTCCAGATATTGCCTCGTGATCGCCTCGATGATGTCCGGCCGGGTGAGTACGAGAAGGTCGTTATTGCCCTTCTGGTCGAAACCGGTGTCGTAGCCGCCGCGATAGGCGGCCTCGTCGAGCGAATAGCCCTGGATCATCGTGCCGAAGGCGCCATCGGTCAGCAGGATGCGCTTGGCGGCCTCGGCATGGAAGCGGATCGCCGCCGGGGAAACATGGTGGGTCATGCGGCCTTCTCCAGCGCCGCCTTGCCGGGGCGCAGACCGAGCAGGTGGCAGATGGCATAGGCCAGCTCCGCCCGGTTGAGCGTGTAGAAATGGAAGTTGCGCACGCCGCCCGCATAGAGCTTGCGGCACAGCTCCGCCGCGATCGTCGCGGCGACGAGCTGGCGGGCGGCGGGATGGTCGTCCAGCCCCTCGAACAGCCGGTCCATCCAGCTCGGGATCGCCGCGCCGCAAAGCCCTGCGAACTTGCGCGTCTGCGCGACGTTCGAGACGGGCAGGATGCCGGGCACGATCTCGGCCGTGATCCCCGCCGCCGCCGCGCGATCGCGGAAGCGGAAGAAGCATTCCGGCGAGAAGAAAAACTGGCTGATCGCACGGGTGGCGCCGGCGTCGATCTTGGCCTTCAGATTGTCGATGTCGGCCTGCGGATTGGCCGAATCGGGGTGGCATTCGGGATAGGCCGCCACCGAAATCTCGAACGGCGCGACCTTCTTCAGCCCCGCCACCAGATCGGCGGCGTTGCGATAGCCCTGGGGATGCGCCTCGAACGGCGCGCCCGCCTGCGGCATGTCGCCCCTGAGCGCCACGATATGGCGGACGCCCGCCTCCCAATAAGCGCGCGCGATCTCGTCCACCTCGTCGCGGCTCGCCTCGACGCAGGTAAGGTGCGCGGCGGCCGGGATCGCCGTCTCGCTGGCGATCCGCGCGACGGTGGCATGGGTGCGCTCGCGGGTCGAGCCGCCGGCGCCGTAGGTCACCGAGACGAAGCGCGGCCCCAGCGGCGCCAGCGTCTGGATCGCGGACCAGAGCTGCTCCTCCATCTTCTCGCTCTTGGGCGGGAAGAACTCGAACGACACCTTCGCATCGCCCGCGAGATCAGCGAACAGCGGCGCGTCGAGCGCGCGGCGCGCCTCTTCGAGATCGGCCATCGTCGGCATCAGGCAACCCTCCGCACGGGCTCGGCCGGGCGCTCGCCCAGCCACAGCTTCACCGTCAATTCATCCCCCTCAAGCGTATCCGCGACGGCAGGAGAAAGCCCCGCCGCGCCCATCCATTCGGCCATCTGCTGATCCGAGAAGCCCAGCCGCGCATGAGCGGCCTGATCGCGCAGCTCTTCCCGGTCATGCGGGGCGAAATCGGCGATCAGCAGGCGACCGCCCGGCCCCAGCAGGCGCGCCGCCTCGGCCACCGCCGCCGCCGGCTGCTGCGCATAATGCAGCACCAGATGCAGCACGACGAGATCGGCCGAGCGATCGGCCAGCGGCAGCGCATACATGTCGCCCTGGCGCAGCTCGGCACGGGTGAGCGCGGGCTCCGCCTGCCCCGCCGCCGTCAGCCTGGCGCGCGCGAAGCGAAGCATCTCGGGGCTGCGATCGATGCCGATGGCGCTCTCGGCGCGCGGACCGAGCAGTTCGAGCATCCGCCCCGTGCCGGTGCCGATATCGACGAGCCGCCCGATCGGCCGCCCGTCGAGCGCGCGACCGATCGCGCCTTCCACCTCGGCCTCGGCGACATGGAGCGAGCGGATCGCGTCCCACTCGGCGGCATGGCCCTCGAAATAGCGCTCCGCCGCGGCCGAGCGCTCGGCCCGGACGGCATCGAGGCGCGCCAGATCGCCGTCGGTGTGGTGCGCGTCTTCCCACGCGTCGATCGCCGCGAACACCGGCGCCACCCGCCGCGTATCGCCGAGTGCCAGGAACACCCAGCTCCCCTCGCGCCGCCGCTCGGCCAGGCCCGCGTCGGCGAGAATCTTCACATGGCGGGAGACGCGCGGCTGGCTCTGCCCCAGCACCTGCGCCAGCTCGCCCACCGACAGCTCCATGACGCGCAGCAGCGCCACGATCCGCAACCTCGTCGGATCGGCCAGAGCCCGGAAGATGGCGAGCGCTTCCTTCATGCCGATAAGGATATAAGGATATCTTTATATCGGTCAATCGACTTGTACGGCCCCGGCCCAGATGGCAAGCGGCAACCTAATCCAGGGCGGGCCTGTTACACCCGTTCGAACATCAAAGGGATCGATGCGGATGCGCGCACTCCTCTGCCTGCCGGCGCTGGCCCTCCTCGCCGGCTGCGCCACCACCGGACCCAAGACCCCCGGTGATCCGTATGAGGGTTTCAACCGCAAGATGTGGAGCTTCGACCAGACGCTCGACAAGGCGGTGATGAAGCCGGTGGCCAAGGGCTATATCGCGGTGATGCCGCATCCGATCCGCCACGGCCTCTCCAACATGCTGGAGAATGTGTCGGAACCGTTCAACTTCATCAACGCGCTGCTCCAGGCGAAGCCCAAGCGCGCGTTGAACGCCATGGGTCGCTTCGTCATCAACACCACGATCGGCATCGGCGGCTTCCGCGATGTCGCCGGGCGCAACGGCTATCCGCAGACGCCCGAGGATCTGGGCCAGACCTTCGCCGTCTGGGGCGTGAAGAAGAGCACCTATCTGGTCCTCCCCTTCTATGGCCCGTCGACGATCCGTGACGGCGTCGGCACGGTCGCGTCGCAATGGGTCGATCCCTACAAGATCGTCGTCCGCAAGGAGCTGGACTTCTGGCCGGCGGCGGCGCTGACCGGCTTCGAATTCGTCGACGCGCGCGCCAATCTGATCGATTCCGGCGCGGATACGCTGCTCGATACCAGCGCGGATTCCTATGCCGTCGTCCGCTCGGCCTATCTCCAGCGTCGCCAGGCGCTGATCGAGGATCGCGATCAGGGCGATGCCGCCGGCGGCAGCGATGCCGACCTCAACGCCGCGCTGGACGAGCTTGGGCCAGACCAGAACACCCCCGCCGCCACGCCCGCCGCGCCCGCGCAGGAGCAGCCGGCCTCCCCTGCGCCGAACACCGCGTCGCCCGAACCCGCGCCGAAAAGCGATACGCCGCAATAGATCAGCTTCACGCTCGGCATTGCAAGGCGAGCGGAGAAACGCTAGGCCTCACCCCGGCTTGGGGGGCTTGCTAGTGCTTTGCACCCGGTAAGCCAAACCAGTGCTCCGTCATCAGGGAAGAGATGCACATGAAGAAGATTGTCGCGCTGCCGCTCATCGTCGCGGTTGCCATGGGCGTTGCCGCCTGCAAGAAGACCGAAACCGCCGCCAACAACGCGGACGTCTCGGCCGACCTGAACGCGGCCGCCAACGACGCGATCGCCGACGTCAACGCCGCCAACGAAGCGGCGCTCGACAACGGCGCTGCCGCGATGGACAACGCGGCCACCACCGAAGCCAACACCGCGAACGCGATGTAATGGCTTCGGCCGGGCCTCGCGCCCGGTCGGCTGTTTGCGAAAGGCCGCGCGCGCCCCATCCGGCGCCGCGGCCTTTTTGCTGTCAGGGGTATTGTGCGGGAACGGCGGCTAACGACCAGTTGCGGACTATCTCGTGATCGTCATGCCAGCGAAGGCTGGCATCTCGGGTGGCGGACGCTGCACATGCCGGGAGAGATCCCAGCTTCCGCTGGGATGACGGGAGAGGGAGTGACGGCTAACGCCCCATTGCGGACATCGCATATTGAGCGCACATATCGGGAATGAGCAGGCTCTACCCGCCCCGCCGGATCGCCCAAATCTGGCTACTGATCGGCTCCGTTGGCCTGCTCGCCTCGGCAAGCGAACTCGTCGCCCATTTCCTGTTTGGCGTTGAGATTGTTGACAAAAGCACAGGCGCTCCGGCGAGTACAGTAAGCGTGATAGTCGGATCGGCTTTCTTCGGCGCGATCGGCTCGGTATTTGCTTTTGCGGGTTGGCGGCTCTTGCTGGCGATGCGCCGGACGAATAGCAACTAACCACCAATCTCCGCCGTCCACCTGAGAACAAAAAGAAAGGGCCGGAGGATCGCTCCCCCGGCCCTTCCCTTTTGCTTCGGACGAAGCAGCAGGACTTAGAAGTCCATGCCGCCCATGCCGCCCATGCCACCCATGCCGCCGGGCATGGCCGGAGCCTTGTCCTCGGGCAGTTCGGCGATGGAGGCTTCCGTCGTGATGAGCAGGCCGGCCACCGAAGCGGCATCCTGGATCGCGGTGCGGACGACCTTGGTCGGGTCGATCACGCCGGCGGCGACGAGGTTCTCATAGGTCTCGGTCTGCGCGTTGAAGCCGAGCGTCTCGTCCTTGCCTTCGATCAACTTGCCGGCGACCACCGCACCGTCCACGCCCGCGTTCTGGGCGATCTGACGGACCGGAGCCTGGAGCGCCTTGCGGACGATGTCCACGCCGCGGGTCTGGTCGTCGTTGGCGCCCTTGACGCCCTCGAGCGCCTTCGTCGCGTACAGCAGCGCGACGCCGCCGCCCGGAACGATGCCCTCTTCGACGGCCGCGCGGGTCGCGTGCAGCGCGTCGTCGACGCGGTCCTTGCGCTCCTTGACCTCGACCTCGGTCGCACCGCCGACCTTGATGACAGCCACGCCGCCGGCCAGCTTCGCGAGGCGCTCCTGGAGCTTCTCACGATCATAGTCGGACGAGGTGATCTCGATCTGCTGGCGGATCTGCTCGACGCGGGCCTTGATCGCAGACTCCTCACCGGCGCCATCGACGATGGTGGTGTTGTCCTTGTCGATCGTGACGCGCTTGGCGGTGCCGAGCATGTTGAGCGTGACGTTCTCGAGCTTGATGCCGAGATCCTCGGAGATCATCTCGCCCTTGGTCAGGACGGCGATGTCCTCCAGCATCGCCTTGCGGCGATCGCCGAAGCCCGGCGCCTTGACGGCCGCGACCTTCAGGCCGCCACGCAGCTTGTTCACCACGAGCGTGGCCAGAGCCTCGCCCTCGATGTCCTCGGCGATGATGAGGAGCGGACGGCCCGACTGCACCACCGCCTCGAGGATCGGCAGCATCGCCTGGAGCGACGACAGCTTCTTCTCGTGGATCAGGATGAACGGATCCTGGAGCTCGACCTGCATCTTCTCCGGGTTGGTGATGAAGTAAGGCGACAGGTAGCCGCGATCGAACTGCATACCCTCGACGACGTCCAGCTCGAACTCGAGGCCCTTGGCTTCCTCGACGGTGATGACGCCTTCCTTGCCGACCTTCTCCATCGCTTCCGCGATCTTCTGGCCGACCTCGGTGTCACCATTGGCCGAGATGATGCCGACCTGGGCGACTTCGTTCGTGCCCGAAACCGGCTTCGAACGTGCCTTGATGTCGTCGACGACCTTGGCGACGGCGAGATCGATGCCGCGCTTCAGATCCATCGGGTTCATGCCGGCGGAAACCGACTTCATGCCCTCGCGCACGATCGCCTGGGCGAGAACGGTCGCGGTGGTGGTGCCGTCGCCGGCCTTGTCGTTCTGCTTCGAGGCCACTTCGCGCATCATCTGCGCGCCCATGTTCTCGAACTTGTCCTTGAGCTCGACTTCCTTAGCGACGGTGACGCCGTCCTTGGTGATGCGCGGGGCGCCGAACGACTTGTCGATGACGACGTTGCGGCCCTTGGGGCCGAGCGTGACCTTCACCGCATCGGCGAGGATGTCGACGCCGCGCAGCAGGCGCTCACGGGCGTCACGCGAAAACTTGACGTCTTTCGCAGCCATTTGAAATTCCTTGCGTTAGAATAAGTTGGAAACAGTCCTAAAGGCGCCGGCTATCAGCCGATGATGCCCAGGATGTCCGATTCCTTCATGATGAGGAGATCCTGACCGTCGATCTTCACCTCGGTGCCCGACCACTTGCCGAACAGGATGCGATCGCCGGCCTTGACGTCGAGCGGGGTCACCTTGCCCGCTTCGTCCTTGGCGCCGGCGCCGGCGGCGACGACTTCGCCTTCCTGCGGCTTTTCCTTGGCCGAATCCGGGATGATGATGCCGCCCGAGGTCTTTTCCTCGGCGTCGACACGCTTCACGAGCACGCGATCGTGCAGGGGACGGAAATTCATGAGGCTACCCTTTCCTCAGTGTGCGACCGGCCCGTCGTTCCCCGGACGGGGAGACTCGGGCCGGTGTCGAATGACGTGTTAGCACTCCTCGATAGTGAGTGCCAACGGCGCGGATATGGCCCTGTGGATGCGAGCGTCAAGGCGCGCCCATCGAGAATTTTTCAACGTCCGCATCACGGGCCGTGCCCACCACGCGACAGGCCGATTGCCAGCACCCCGCGCTTACTCTAGCCCGAGGACAAAGACGGAAAGGTGACGCGTATGCGCTTCTTGCGGGCTCTCTGGCGATTCCTGATGGCCGTGAAGGACGTGCTGGCGCTGATCGTGCTGCTGCTCTTCTTCGGCCTGATCTTCGTGGCGCTGTCGAGCGGCGGGCGGACGGCCATGCCGGCCGGCGGCGGCGCGCTGGTGCTGGACCTGCATGGCAGCCTCGCCGAGCAGCCCGCCGACGCGCGGCCGATCGATTTCGTCTCGGGCGCCGGCGGCCCCGACATCAACCAGTATCGCCTGCGCGACGTGGTCCGCGCCGTGGACGCCGCGGCCACCGACAAGCGCGTGAAGGCGGTGGTGCTCGATCTCGACGGCTTCATGGGCGGCGGACAGGCGGCAGTCTCCACGCTCGGCCGTTCGCTCGACAAGGTGCGCGCGGCGGGCAAGCCGGTGCTGGCCTATGGCACCGCCTATGACGATCCGAGCTACCAGCTCGCCTCCCATGCGAGCGAGGTCTGGCTCGATCCGCTCGGCGCGGTGCTGACGCCGGGGCCGGGCGGATCGCAGCTCTATTACAAGGGCCTGCTCGACAAGCTGGGCGTCAACGCGCACGTCTATCGCGTCGGCAAGTTCAAGTCGGCCGTCGAGCCCTATACCCGCACCGAAGCCTCGCCCGAGGCGCGCGCCGCCAATCAGGCGCTGGTGGACGCGCTCTGGACCCGCTGGCAGGCCGAGGTGGCGCAGGCGCGGCCCAAGGCGCATTTCGCCGACTATCTCGCCGGGCTGACCGCCGGGCGCATCCCCAACGGCACGCTGGCCCAGAGCGCCGAGGCGTTCGGGCTGGTCGATCATCTGGGCGATCGCCTCGCCTTCGGGGATCGGGTGGCGCAGATCGTCGGCAAGCCCGACAAGGCGGCGCCGGGCGACTACAAGAAGATCGCGCTCGACGATTGGGAGAGCGCCAACCCCGTCCCTACCACCGGCGACGCCATCGGCGTGCTGACCGTCGCGGGCGATATCGTCGACGGCAAGGCGCCGGCCGGCACGGCGGGCGGAGACAGCATCGCCGACGCGCTCGGCAAGGCGGTGGCGAAGGGCAACCTCAAGGCGCTGGTCGTCCGCGTCGATTCGCCCGGCGGATCGGTGACGGGATCGGACCGCATCCGCTCGGCCATCCTCGCCGCCAAGGCGAAGGGGCTGCCGGTGGTCGTCTCGATGGGGACGCTGGCGGCGTCGGGCGGCTATTGGGTGTCCACGGCGGGCGACACGATCCTTGCCGATCCCGACACGATCACCGGATCGATCGGCGTGTTCGGCATCATCCCCACCTTCGAGGGCTCGCTCGGCAAGATCGGCCTCTCGGCGGACGGCGTGCGCGCCACGCCGCTCTCCGGCCAGCCCGACACGCTGCGCGGCACCACGCCGGAGGTCGACGCCCTCATCCAGGCGGGCATCACCCAGACCTATGCGCGTTTCACCGGCCTCGTCGCCGCCGCGCGGCACATGCCGGTCGAGCGGGTCGACGAGATCGGGCAGGGCCGCGTGTGGGATGGGGTCAGCGCGCAGAAGCTCGGGCTGGTCGATCGCTTCGGCTCGCTCGACGATGCCGTGGCCGAGGCCGCCCGCCGGGCGAAGCTCGATCCGAAGAAGGTCCACCCCGTCTATATCGAGCGCGAGAAACCCGCCTTCCTGCGCCTGCTCCAGATGCTGGCGGGCAATTCCGGCAGCGTGGACGAGGCCCGCGGCGCCGACGCCTTCGCCGCGCTCGGCCAGCGGCCGGACTGGATGCTGGCCCGCGCGCTGGGCGATGCGCGGCGTATCCTGACCGGGCCGACCATCCAGGCGCGCTGCATCGGCTGCGGCGACGTCCCCCCCTCGCCCGCCGACCTTGCGGCGGCGCGGCGGATGATGGCGCAGGCGGGCCTATGACCATCCGCCCCGCCGCGCTCACCGACGCCGAAGCCATCGCCGCGATCTATCGCCCCTATGTGACCGACACGGTCATCACCTTCGAACTCGATCCGCCCGACGCCGCCGAAATGCGCCGCCGGATCGAGACGGTGACCGCCACCCACCCCTGGCTGGTCGCCGAGCGGGACGGCGTGGTGGTCGGCTATGCCTATGGCTCCACCTATCGCACCCGCGCGGCCTATCGCTGGGTGGCGGAAACGGGGATCTATCTTGCGGCCGACGCGCATGGCCTCGGCCTTGGGAAGACGCTCTACGAGGCGCTGCTGGCGGCGCTCGCCGAGCGCGGCTTCGTCGCCGCGATGGGCGTGATGACGGCGGGCAATCCCGCGAGCACGGCGCTCCACGAGCGGCTCGGCTTCTTCCATGCCGGTACTCAGCCCGGCATCGGCTTCAAGCATGGCCAGTGGCACGATGTCGTCTTCTGGCAGCGCGATCTGGCGCCCCGGCAGGACGCTCCGCCCGAGCCTGCACGGGGCTGAGCCGCCTCCCGATGGCCCTTGCCCCGAGAAAGGGCTATGATGCGGGCATGGAGGCTGGAGAGAAACCATGAACGAAGCGAACGCCCTCATCGTCCGCCGCGCTTGGTGGCTGTGGGCCGGCACCTTCCTGCTGATCGCCTTCAACCTCTTCGCCGCGATGCATCGGGGCACGGCGCTCACCCTCGTGGCGCTCGCGCTGATGGGTTGCCTGGCGATCGCCGGTGTCGCGTTCGGGATATGGGCGGGCCACACGCTCTCCCGCGCCCGCTCGAAGCCCTGAGGCGCTATTCCCGATAGGCGGGCAGCGCCAGCCCCCGCGCGATCGCCGCCGCGCGCAGGCTGAAGCCCGCCAGCGCCGCGATCATCGCCGGCAGGGGCGAAGGCAGCCCCGCCACGGTCAGCGTCACGAACAGCCCCGAGGCGAGCGCCGCCGCCGTGACGTACAGTTCCGGCCGCAGGATGATTGAGGGCACGCCCGCCACCACGTCGCGGATGATGCCGCCCATCGTCGCCGAGACGACCCCCATCACCATCGCCGGCAGGAACGGGATGCCATAGCCCAGCGCCTTGCCCGCGCCATAGACGGCATAGGCGGCAAGCCCGATCGCGTCGCACCAGTCTAGCGCGCGCTCCGGCCACCAGCGGCGCGGCGTCAGGAACACCAGCATCGCGACGCCGAGGCAGATCGCGATCGGCACCGGATCATGCAGCCAGAACACCGGCGCGCCGATCAGCAGATCCCGCGTCGTGCCGCCGCCCGTGCCCGTCGCGCAGGCGAAGAAGCAGAAGGTGATGATCGTCTGCCGCGCCCGCGCCGCCTGCAACGCGCCCGAGGCCGCGAACACCGCCAGCCCGGCCATGTCGAGCCAGGGCAGATAGGGACTGATCGTCGGCAATGGCAGGGGAAGCGGGTGCATCCCCCCAACCCTAGGCGGCGGCGCGCCCGGAAGTCGAGAGGCGCGCGCAAGGAAAGCATAGGCCTCCCCGCGATTGCCGACTATTCACCGCCCCATGAATCTCGAAGCCATCATCGCCTCCATCATCGAGGAGATGCGCGCCGCCCCCGATCGCGGCGAGGTCGCGACCTATATCCCGAGCCTCGCGGGCGTGGACCCGAGCCAGTTCGGCATCGCCGTGGCGACGGCGGACGGCGCGGTGGTGACGGGCGGCGATGCGGAGACCGCCTTCTCGATCCAGTCGATCTCCAAGGTGTTCGCGCTGACGCTGGCCTTGGGCAAGGTGGGCGACCGGCTGTGGAACCGCGTTGGGCGCGAGCCGTCGGGCAGCGCGTTCAACTCGATCGTCCAGCTCGAAGCCGAGCAGGGCATCCCCCGCAACCCCTTCATCAACGCCGGCGCGATCGTGGTGAGCGACGTCAACCTCGCCGGCCACGCCCCGCGCGAGGCGATCGGCGAGCTGGTCCACTTCATCCGCTATCTGGCCTCCGACGACGGCATCGCCATCGACGAGGCCGTCGCCCGCTCCGAGCAGGAGACCGGCGAGCGCAACCGGGCGCTGGCGCATTACATGCGCGCCTTCGGCAATCTCCATCATCCGGTGGAGCTGACGCTGGGCGTCTATTTCCACGCCTGCGCGATCGCGATGAGCTGCCGGCAACTGGCGATGGCGGGGCGCTATCTGATGCATTGCGGCGCGCACCCGGAAGGCGGCCGCGTCATCTCGGACAAGCGCGCGCGGCGCATCAACGCGCTGATGCTCACCTGCGGCCATTACGATCAGAGCGGCGATTTCGCCTTCCGCGTCGGGATGCCCGGCAAGTCGGGCGTCGGCGGCGGCATCCTTGCGATCGTGCCGGGCAAGGCCTCGATCGCGGTGTGGTCGCCGGGGCTCAGCCGCAACGGCAATTCCCAGCTCGGCGCGCTGGCGCTGGAGCGGCTCGCCGACGCGACGGGGTGGAGCGTGTTCGGCGCGGATTGAGGCGCCGGTGCCCGTCATCCTGACGAAGGTCAGAATCCATTCCCGCTCCGCGAGAAGAAGAAGTGTTGCGCGAATGGATCCCGGATCAAGTCCGGGATGACGGGAAGAGTTACTCCACCGCTTCGAGGATGCGGATATCGCGCTCCGCCGTGCCGCCGAGCTTCTCCAGCGCCGCCTTGTACGCTTCGCCCTGATAGACGGCGAGCGCCTGCTCCAGGCTGTCCCACTCGATGATGAGCGAGCGCTGGTCGAGCCCCTGTTCCTTCACCGCCAGCGGCAGCCCGCGCGCGATCACGCGGCCGCCCGCCTCGGCGATCGCCGGCCCCGCCAGCTCGACATAGGCCGCCCGCGCCGCCTCGTCGGTGGTCGCGCGGTAGAAGATGACGGTGAAGACCTTGGCCATGACGCCCTCCAGATGCGCGAAAGGGCCGGCCCCGCCCTGCGACGGAGCCGGCCCTTTCGTTCGGGATCAGATGTGGATCGGCTTGCCCGTCACCGCCATCGCGGCTTCCTTCACGGCTTCCGAGTGGGTCGGGTGCGCGTGGCAGGTGTAGGCGATGTCTTCGCTGGTCGCGCCGAACTCCATCGCCTGCGCGGCCTGCGCGATCATCGTGCCGGCCACCGACGCGATGATCCACACGCCCAGCACGCGATCGGTCTTGGCGTCGGCGATCACCTTCACGAAGCCGTCCGGCTCATGGTTGGTCTTGGCGCGCGAGTTGGCGAGCATCGGGAACTTGCCGACCTTCACCTCGCCACGCTCCTTGGCCGCTTCCTCGGTGAGGCCCACGCCCGCGATCTCGGGCATGGTGTAGACGACCGACGGGATCACGTCGTGGTTCACGATGCCGGTCTGGCCCGCGATATTCTCGGCGACCGCGATGCCCTCGTCCTCGGCCTTGTGGGCGAGCATCGGGCCGGGCGCGACGTCGCCGATCGCCCAGATGCCGGGAACGGACGTGCGGAAGTCATGGTCGATCTCGACCTGACCGCGCTGGTTGGTGGCGAGCCCCGCCTTGTCGAGCGCGAGGCCCTCGGTGTTCGGCTTGCGGCCGATCGAGACCAGCACCGCATCGGCTTCGAGCGTCTCAGGCGTGCCACCGGCGGCCGGCTCGATCGTCAGCGTCGCCTTGTCGCCATTGACGGTGACGCCGGTCACCTTGGTGGCGAGCTTCAGCTCAAGGCCCTGCTTCTTGAAGATCTTGGCGGCTTCCTTGCGGACTTCGCCGTCCATGCCGGGGAGAAGCTGGTCGAGGAACTCGACGACGGTGACCTTGGCGCCGAGGCGCTTCCACACCGAGCCCAGCTCCAGGCCGATCACGCCGCCGCCGATGACGACCATGTGACCCGGCACCTTCGGAAGCTCCAGCGCGCCGGTCGAGTCGACGACGATCTTCTGGTCGATCGTCACGCCCGGAAGCGGCGTCACCGAAGAGCCGGTGGCGATCACGATGTTCTTGGCGCGCACGGTGCGGTCGCCGACCTGCACGGTGTCCTTGCCGGTGAAGGCGGCATGGCCCTTCAACCACTCGATCTTGTTCTTCTTGAACAGGAACTCGATGCCGCCGGTCAGGCCCTTCACCGCGTCCCTGCGCTGGCCGTGCATGGTGTCGAGGTCCAGCTCGACTTGCGCCTTGATGCCGAGCTTGGCGAGCTTGCCCGAGGCCGCCTCGTCATAGAGTTCGGACGCGTGCAGCATCGCCTTCGAAGGGATGCAGCCGACGTTGAGGCAGGTGCCGCCGAGCGTCTCGCGGCTTTCCACGCAGCCCGTCTTGAGGCCGAGCTGCGCCGCGCGGATCGCCGCGACATAACCGCCGGGGCCTGCACCGATGACCAGAACGTCGAAATCGTAATCCGCCATGACCGAACTTTCTGCCGTGCGTCAAAAGATGGCGCCGACATAGAACTTGTGCCCGTCAAAGCAACCTTCCGGCGGAGGATTTCTCCGCGCGCTTCTTCCGGCCCGGCGCATCGGGGACGAAGCCGGGCCGGAAGCCCGTCGGCCTGTCGGGCTGGGCCTCTTCATGGCTGCTCTCTCGAATGGCCGAGGCCGCCCCCACGACGGGAGGCGGCCGGCTTCATCAGACGTGGATCGAGGCGCTGCCCGTCTTGCAGCCGACCAGCGGCGCGCAGACCTGCCCGCTGACGCTCAGCACCATCGTGCCGAAATTGAAGCTGACGGTCGCCTCGGCCTTGAACGGGCCGATGCTGCCGCCGAGGTTCACCGTCGGATTGTTCGGATCGAGTTCGGCGTTGATGATGGTGATGCTGCCGACCGGGGTCTGGAGCACGACGGTCACCTGAAGCGACATCGCCCCGAACGAATAGTTCAGCACCAGGCTGCATCCGAAGGCGGAGACGATGACGATCTGCCCGCCCGTGGACGAGACCTTGTTCACCAGCAGGTTCGGATCGTCGACCTTCAGGTTCGCGTCCTGATAGTCGATGTGGGCAAGCGTATCTTCCTTCGTCGATGCGACGTTCATGGCGGCCTCTCCTGCACCCTGCCCGGTCGTCCGGGCGCGCCTTTGTCTCGCGGAAGGCGGGGCGGGAGGTAGCGCAAGCCCATCCGTTACGGATCGAGCAGGCGGCAAGCGCATCCGTTTCGGAAGCAACCCCACAGCAAAACGGCGCCCCCGGCCTGTCGCCGGGAGCGCCGCCGTGCGCGTCGGTGCGATCGCGCTTAGAGGTCGATCAGCAGGCGGGTCGGGTCTTCGATCGCGTTCTTGAGCGCGACGAGGAAGGTGACCGCCTCGCGGCCGTCGATCAGGCGATGATCGTAGCTGAGCGCGAGATACATCATCGGGCGGACGACGACCTGGCCGTTCACCACCACCGGACGCTCCTCGATACGGTGGAGGCCCAGCACCGCCGACTGCGGCGGGTTGATGATCGGGGTGGACATCAGCGAGCCGAACACGCCGCCATTGGAGATGGTGAAGGTGCCGCCCTTCATCTCTTCCATCTTGAGCGTGCCGTCCTTGGCGCGCTTGCCGAAATCGCCGATGGTCTTCTCGATGCCGGCGACCGACAGATCCTGCGCATCGCGGATCACCGGCACGACGAGGCCGTTCGGCGCCGAGACGGCAACCGAGACGTCCACATAGTCGTGGTAGACGATCTCATCGCCCTCGATCGAGCCGTTCACCGCCGGGATGTCCCGCAGCGCCTGCACGGCGGCCTTCACGAAGAAGCCCATGAAGCCGAGGCGGACGCCGTGCTTCTTCTCGAACAGATCCTTGTACTTGGCGCGCGCCTCGATCACGGCCGACATGTCCACGTCGTTGAACGTGGTGAGCATGGCGGCGGTGTTCTGCGCTTCCTTGAGGCGACGGGCGACCGTCTGGCGCAGGCGCGTCATCTTCACGCGCTCTTCCTTGCGCGCGCCGCCGGTCGAGGCCGGAGCGGCGGCGGCCGGAGCCTTGGTCGCCGAGAGGATGTCCTCCTTGGTGACCCGGCCGTCCTTGCCGGTGCCGGCGACGGTCGAGACGTCCACGCGGGTCTCGATCGCGGCGCGCTTGGCCGACGGCGAGAGCGGCTGCGCCTCGGCGGCCGGAGCGGCGGCGGCCGGGGCCGGGGCCGCAGGGGCCGAAGCGGCAGCGGCCGGGGCGGCAGCGGCGCCACCTTCCTCGATCGTGGCGAGCAGCGCGCCCACCTCGACGGTGTCGCCTTCCTTGACGACCAGCGCACCGATCACGCCGGCGACCGGCGAGGGAACCTCGACGGCGACCTTGTCGGTCTCCAGGCTGGCGATCGGCTCATCGACGGCAACCGCCTCGCCCGGCTTCTTGAGCCACTGGCCCAGCGTCGCCTCGGTGATCGATTCGCCGAGTGTCGGCACCTTCACTTCGGTGGTCATATCTATGTCCTGCTGTCCTGGATCTGGGCTTAGCTGGCCTTGGCCAGCGCGGGGGTGGCGGAATGGCCGAGCGCATCGGCGACGAGCGCCTTCTGCTCGGCGACGTGGCGCTTGGCCGAGCCGGTCGCCGTGGAGGCGGCAGCCGCGCGGCCGGCATAGACCGGACGCTGCACCTTGCCGCCGGCCTCGGCCATGGCCTGCTCGATCAGTTCCTGCACGAAGAACCACGCGCCCTGGTTGCGCGGCTCCTCCTGCGCCCAGACGACCGTCTCGACGTTCGGGCTGGCCTTGAGCCGCTCGACGATCACATCCGTCGGGAACGGATAGATCTGCTCGACGCGGAGGATCTCGGTGTTCTTGTCGCCGGCCTCGTCGCGGGCTTCGAGCAGGTCGTAGCCCACCTTGCCGGTGCAGAGCACGAGGCGCTTCACATCCTTGTCCGCCGGGGCGCTCGGATCGAACAGCACGCGGTGGAAGCGGCTGTCGCCGGTGAACTCGTCCGCCGTCGACACCGCCGCCTTGTGGCGGAGCAGCGACTTCGGCGTCATGATGACCAGCGGCTTGCGGAACTCGCGGGTCATCTGGCGGCGCAGGATGTGGAAATAGTTGGCTGGCGTGGTGCAGTTGGCGACCTGGATATTATCCTCGGCGCAGAGCTGGAGATAGCGCTCCAGACGGGCCGACGAATGCTCCGGCCCCTGCCCCTCATAGCCATGCGGCAGCAGCAGCACGAGGCCGTTGGAGCGCAGCCACTTCGACTCAGCGGCCGAGATGAACTGGTCCATGATGACCTGCGCGGTGTTGGCGAAATCGCCGAACTGCGCTTCCCACATCACCAGCGTCTTCGGTGCCGCCGAGGCATAGCCATATTCGAAGCCGAGCACGCCATATTCGCTCAAGGGGCTGTCGAGCACCTGGAAGGAGCGATCGACCTCCGACAGCGGATAATAGCGATGGCCGTCCTTCTGGTCGGTCCAGCCGGCATGGCGGTGCGAGAAGGTGCCGCGGGTGACGTCCTGGCCCGAGAGGCGAACGCCATAGCCGTCCTGAAGCAGCGTGCCGAAGGCCAGCGCCTCGGCGGTCGCCCAGTCGAAGCCCTCTCCGTTCGCGAACATCTGCTTCTTGGCATCCAGCACGCGCGACAGCGTCTTGTGGATGTTGAAGCCTTCCGGGACGTCGGTGAGGATCGGCGCCAGCGCGTCGATCTGCTCCTTGCGGGCGGCGGTGACGCCGGCGCGGCGACCCTGCTCCCTGGCGATCGACAGGCCGACCCAGTCGCCCTCGAACCAGTCCGCCTTGTTGGGCTTGTAGCTCTTGCCCGCCTCGAACTCCTCGTCGAGCTTGGCGACCACGCCCGCTTCCTCGGCCGCGACCCACGCATCGTCGATCACGCCCTCGGCCTTCAGCCGCTCGGCATAGAGCGACGAGACCGGCGGATGCTTGCGGATCTCGTCATACATCTGCGGCTGGGTGAAGCCCGGCTCGTCGCCTTCGTTGTGGCCGAAGCGGCGATAGCACCACATGTCGATCACGACGTCGCGCTTGAAGGTCATGCGGAAGTCGGTCGCGAGCTTGGTCGCGAAGGTGACGGCCTCGGGATCGTCGCCGTTCACATGCAGGATCGGCGCCGACACCATCTTGGCGATGTCGCTCGGATAAGGCGACGAACGCGCGAACTGCGGCGAGGTGGTGAAGCCCACCTGGTTGTTCACGACGAAATGGATCGTGCCGCCCGTCGAATAACCGCGCAGGCCGGAGAAGCCGAAGCATTCCATGATGATGCCCTGCCCCGCGAAGGCGGCGTCGCCGTGCAGCAGGATCGGCAGCACCTTGCCGCGCTCATTGTCCTTGATCTTGGTCTGCTTGGCGCGGGCCTTGCCCAGCACCACCGGGTCCACCGCCTCGAGGTGCGACGGGTTGGCGGCGAGGCTCATATGGACCTTCACGCCCTCGAACTCGCGGTCGGTCGAGGTGCCGAGGTGATACTTCACGTCGCCCGAGCCGCCCACGTCGTCCGGGTTGGCCGAGCCGCCCGCGAACTCGCTGAACACGGCGCGATAGGGCTTGCCCATGACGTTGACGAGCATGTTGAGGCGGCCGCGATGCGGCATACCCACCACGATCTCCTCGACGCCGGCGACACCGCCATATTTGATGATCGCTTCCATCGCCGGCAGCATCGATTCGCCGCCGTCGAGGCCGAAGCGCTTGGTGCCGACATATTTCTTGGCGAGGAACTTCTCGTACTGCTCGCCTTCGATCACCTTGGCGAGGATCGCCTTCTTGCCTTCCGGCGTGAAGTGGATCTCCTTGTCGCGGCCTTCCATCCGCTCCTGGAGGAAGCGCCGCTCCTCCACATCGCCGATGTGCATATATTCGAGGCCGACATGGCCGCAGTAGTTGCGGCGCAGGATGTCGACGATCTCGCGCACCGTCGCGCGCTCCAGACCGAGCGCGCCGCCCAGATAGATCGGGCGATCGAGGTCGGCGGCGGTGAAGCCGTGATATTCCGGCGTCAGGTCGGCCGGCAGATCGCGCTTGGCGAGGCCGAGCGGATCGAGATCGGCGGCGAGATGGCCACGCACGCGATAGGTGCGGATCAGCATCATCGCGCGGATCGAGTCGAGCGCGGCCGCTTCGATGTTAGCGCTACCAGAAACGGTCGGGACCGGCACCGCAACGGCGGGCGCGGCCTTCCCCTTGGCGGGCTTCGGCGCGGGTTCCATCTGGGTCGGGTCGAGGCCCGCCGTCAGCGCGTCGGTGTCGGTGGGCGGCCAGTTCGGGCGTGCCCAGCTCGGGCCGCTCACGGCCTGCTCGACGCTTCCGAAATATTCGCTCCATGCCGGATCGACCGACGACCGATCCTGCTTCCAGCGACGATAGAGATCCTCGGCGAAAGCGGGGCTCACACCCGCCGCGACGTCCATCTCCTGGCCTTCGTAACCCATGTCCACCGTCCTTGGTGTTCCCCGGATGGAACAGCCATCCGGGGTTTCATGCTTCAGCCGCGTCGGCCGTCCGGTCGGCGCGTGACCCTTCTAATATAGTTCAGCCCTTGAGCAGAGCGGTCAGCGTGGTGCCAAGCTCCGAGGGGCTGGCCGCCACCTTGATGCCCGCCGCTTCCATCGCCGCGATCTTATCCTCGGCGCCGCCCTGGCCGCCCGACACGATCGCGCCGGCATGGCCCATGCGGCGGCCCGGAGGCGCCGTGCGGCCCGCGATGAAGCCGACCATCGGCTTCTTGCGGCCACGCTTGGCCTCGTCCCGCAGGAACTGCGCGGCTTCCTCTTCGGCCGAGCCGCCGATTTCGCCGATCATGATGATCGACTCGGTCTTGTCGTCCGCGAGGAACAGCTCGAGCACGTCGATGAAGTTGGTGCCGTTGACCGGATCGCCGCCGATGCCGACTGCGGTGGTCTGGCCGAGGCCCTCGTTGGTGGTCTGGAACACGGCCTCATAGGTAAGCGTGCCCGAGCGCGAAACAACGCCCACCGAACCCTTCGAGAAGATCGAGCCCGGCATGATGCCGATCTTGCACTCGCCCGGCGTCAGCACGCCGGGGCAGTTCGGGCCGATCAGGCGCGTCTTCGAGCCCGAGAGGGCGCGCTTCACCTTCACCATGTCCAGCACCGGAATGCCCTCGGTGATGCAGACGACCAGCGGCACTTCCGCGTCGATCGCTTCGAGGATCGAATCCGCGGCGAAGGCCGGCGGAACATAGATCACGCTGGCGTCGGCGCCGGTCCTGGCGACCGCTTCCTTCACCGTGTCGAACACCGGCAGGCCGATGTGGGTCTGGCCGCCCTTACCGGGGGTGACGCCGCCGACCATCTTGGTGCCGTAGGCGATCGCCTGCTCGGAGTGGAAGGTGCCCTGGGCGCCCGTGAAGCCCTGGGTAATCACCTTGGTGTTCGCATTGACGAGGATCGACATGGCGGTCCCGCTATCCTTTCCGTGGGGGGCCGCGCCGACCACCGGGCCGGCGCGGGTATATGGTTATATTAGGCGAGGCTGCCGTCGATCGCGCGGCACGCGACCTGAAGTTCCTTGACCGCGTCGACCGAGGTCTGGAGGTTGGCCTTGGCCTCATCCGAAAGCTTCACTTCAACGACCTTCTCGACGCCGCCGGCGCCGATGATGACCGGCACGCCGACATAGAGGCCGTCCACGCCATACTGGCCATCCAGATAGGCGGCGCAGGGCAGGACGCGCTTCTTGTCCTTCAGATAGGCCTCGGCCATCTCGATGCCCGAGGTGGCGGGCGCGTAGAAGGCCGAGCCGGTCTTCAGCAGGCCGACGATCTCGCCGCCGCCCGAACGGGTGCGCTGCACGATCGCGTCGATCTTCTCCTTGGTCGACCAGCCCATATCGATGAGGTCCGGCACCGGGATGCCCGCGACGGTCGAATATTCGATCACCGGCACCATGGTGTCGCCATGGCCACCGAGCACGAACGCGTTCACGTCCTTCACCGAGACCTTGAACTCGTCGGCGAGGAAGTGACGGAAGCGCGCCGAGTCGAGTACGCCGGCCATGCCGACGACCTTGTTGTGCGGGAGCCCCGAGAACTCGCGCAGCGCCCACACCATGGCGTCGAGCGGGTTGGTGATGCAGATCACGAACGCGTCGGGGGCGTTGGCCTTGATGCCCTCGCCCACGGCCTTCATGACCTTGAGGTTGATGCCGAGCAGATCGTCGCGGCTCATGCCCGGCTTGCGGGCGACGCCGGCGGTGACGATGATGACGTCTGCGCCCGCGATGTCGGCGTAATCGTTGGTGCCCTTGAGGTTCGCGTCGAAGCCCTCGACCGGGCCGCACTGCGCAAGGTCGAGCGCCTTGCCCTGGGGAACGCCCTCGACGACGTCGAAGAGGACGACGTCGCCCAGCTCCTTCGCAGCCGCGAGATGAGCAAGGGTGCCGCCGATGTTACCAGCGCCGATCAGAGCGATCTTATTGCGTGCCATGAAGCCTCCACGAGTCGAACAATGCGTGGGCGCGGCCGCGCGAGAACCGGCGGCCAGCCGGAAAGCGGGTTGCGCTTAGACCCATGCACGCGCCGGGGCAACCGCCCGCGTGACGGTTTCTCGGTAATTTGTCGGAGTGCCGTCAGGCCGATGGCGAGGGAGGATCGCCTTCGTCGACATAACGGCGCTCGCCCGTCGCCGGATCGACCCATGCGGAGGTCACCCGGCCGGTCTCGGGATCGACGAAGCGTTCTCCGGTGGGGTTGAAGCGCGTATCCTGCGGAAATCCCTGCTGCGCCGCATGATAGCGCCGCTCCCACAGACACCCCATCGCGAACAGCAGCGCCGCCGCGAGCGCCGGCCAGGCGCCCGGCTCCTGCATCGTCACCACCAGCATGAACGCCACGCCCGCGATGGCGACGCCCGAGACGATCGTCCGCAACATGGCGCTCAGGATTCCGGCTCGACGACCGCGGCGGTGCCATAGGCGACCACCTCGTTCATCGTCTGGCCGATCGATCCCGAGTCGAACCGCATCATCACGACGGCGTTGGCGCCCATCAGCGCGGCGTTCTGGACGAGGCGATCGACGGCATGGCGCCGGGTCTCCTCCACCAGCGCGGTATATTCCTTGATCTCGCCGCCGATGATCGAGCGCAGCCCCGCCGCGATATTGCCGCCGAGCCCGCGCGAGCGCACCACCACGCCGAACACCTGCCCCAGCGTCGCGACCGTCTTGTGGCCCGCCACCTTCTCGGTGGTGGAGACGATGATCTTGTCCATGGAAAGCCCCCCTGCCCTGATGGATGGGAGCCTAGGCCGGAACGCACCGCCATGGAACCGGCCCTTCTCCTCTTTTCGTCATCCTGACGAAGGTCAGGATCCATTCGCGCTCCGCGAGAAGAAGGGACGGAGCGCGAATGGATCCCGGATCAAGTCCGGGATGACGAAGAGGGGAAGGGAGAAGAAGGGAAGATCGGCGCGAACCGAAAGGGCTAACGCCCCCTCACCCCTCGCTGCCGTGGCCCTTCGCCAGATAATCCGCCGAGCGCATCTCCATCAAGCGCGAGACGGTGCGGTCGAACTCGAAGGCGTCGTCGCCGCCGACATAGAGCTGCTCGGGCTCGGCATCGGCAGCGGCGAGCAGCTTCACGCCATGCTCGTAGAGCGTGTCCACCAGCAGCTTGAACCGCGTCGCCTCGTTGCGCAGTTCGGCCGACAGCTTCGGGATGCCGACGATGATGACCGTGTGATAGCGCCGCGCGATGGCGAGATAGTCCGGGATGCCGCGCGCCTCTCCACACAATCGCTTGAACGAGAACACCGCAACGCCCTTCAGGCTCTTGGGCACATGCATCGAGCGGCCGCCGGGAATCGCCAGCTCCTCGGTCGGCACATGGGCGCGATCCTCCACCGGGAAGTCGGTGAGGCGGAAGAAGGCACGGCTGAGCGCATCGGTCGCGGCCTTGCCGTTGGGGACGTACCAGGTCGGGAAGCCGCCGAGGCGCTCCAGCCGGTAATCGGTCGGCCCGTCGAGCGCGATCACGTCGAGCTTCTCTTCGAGCAGCGCGATGAAGGGCAGGAAATGCTCGCGGTTGAGGCCGTTCAGATAGAGCTGGCCCGGCGCGCGGTTGGAGGTGGCCACAATCGTAACGTCGTGGCTCATGATCCGCGTGAACAGGCGTGAGAGGATCATCGCGTCGGCTGAGTTGGTGACGATCATCTCGTCGAACGCCAGCAGGCGCACCTCGTCGGCGATCGCGTCGGCGACCGGCATCACCGGGTCCGGCACCTGCTTCTCGCGTTCGACGCGGAGGCGGTCATGCACCTCCTGCATGAACTCGTGGAAATGGACGCGGCGTTTGCGCGGCCCGTCGACGCAGGCGAAGAACATGTCCATCAGCATGGACTTGCCGCGCCCGACGCCGCCCCAGAGATAGACGCCACGCACCGCCTCCGGCCGACGCCCGAGCGCCCGCCACAGGATCGACCCGCGCCGCGGCCGCGCCTCCAGCTCGGCGGCGCAGCGATCCAGCCGCTCGGCCACCGCGCGCTGGGCGGGATCGGGACGCAGCTCGCCGGCGGAGACCGCCGCCTGATAGCGGGTAAGCACCTTGCCCATCGGATCAGCCGCGCGGCGGGCCGAGCTTGCGCAGCGTCGCCTGATAGCTGAGCACCGGACGGCCCTCCTGCTCCATCTGCCCGCGCAGGAAGAGGAGCTTGCCCGTCTCGCTGACGATCTCCACCACGCAGTCGAGCGGGATGTCCGCCCGGCCCGGCCCGACGAACTGGGTCGCGAAGTTGAGCGTCACCGCGCCGTTGGGCGGCAGGCGGCCGATGGTGATCGGGCCGACGAACACCGCCTGATCGAGGAAGGCGAGCAGGAAACCGCCGTGCAGCGCGCCATGCGGATTGGCGCGCTCCGGCCCCGTCCCGATGCGGACGCGGGCGATATTCTCGCCCTCCGGCCGGCACAGGATACGCCCGAAGGTGCCGTTGAAGCCCGGCCCGTCGAACGTCTTGGCATAGAAGCCGTCGGCGTCCGGCCCCTCGACGTTCGGGCCGGACGGACGGTCGATATCACCCATGGCGTCAGACCGCGCGCTCGACCTGCATCTTCTTGATCTCCGCGATCGCCTTGGCCGGGTTCAGACCCTTGGGGCAGGTGTTCGCGCAGTTCATGATGGTGTGGCAGCGATAGAGGCGGAAGGGATCTTCCAGCTCGTCGAGGCGCTCGCCGGTCATCTCGTCGCGGCTGTCGGCCAGCCAGCGATAGGCCTGGAGCAGGATCGCCGGGCCGAGGAAGCGGTCCGAGTTCCACCAGTAGCTCGGGCACGAGGTCGAGCAGCAGGCGCACAGGATGCACTCGTAGAGGCCGTCGAGCTTCTCGCGATCCTCCGGCGACTGGAGACGCTCCTTGCCGGCGGGCGCGGGCGTCGCCGTCTGGAGCCACGGTTTGATCGAGGCATATTGCGCGTAGAAGTGGGTGAGATCGGGAACCAGATCCTTCACCACCTCCTGATGCGGCAGCGGCGTGATCTGAAGCTCGCCGCCCTTGCAGTCCTCGATCGAGGTGGTGCAGGCGAGCCCGTTCTTGCCGTCCATGTTCATCGCGCACGATCCGCAGATGCCCTCGCGGCAGGAACGCCGGAAGGTCAGCGTCGGATCGACCTCGTTCTTGATCTTGATGAGCGCGTCGAGGACCATCGGCCCCGTCTGGTCGAGATCCAGCTCATAGCGATCGTAGCGCGGGTTCTCGCCCGAATCCGGGTCGTAGCGATAGACCTTGAAGGTGCGCTTGTTCTTGCCCTCGGACGTCGACTTGTACGACTGCCCGCGGCTCTTGATCTTCGAGTTCTTCGGAAGGGAGAATTCAGCCATCGTCCGTCCTCAGTAAACCCGCGCCTTGGGCTTGATATACTCGACCTCGTCGGTGAGCGTATAATCATGCACCGGGCGGTAATCGATCTTCACGAGGCCGTCGTTCCGGCCCTTGGGGTCGAACCAGGCGACGGTGTGCTTCATCCACTCCCCGTCGTTCCGCGACGGGAAATCCTCGTGCATGTGCGCGCCGCGGCTTTCGTGGCGGTTCGAGGCGGAGTGCATGGTGATGACCGCCTGCGGGAGCATATTGTCCAGCTCCAGCGTCTCGATCAGATCGGTGTTCCAGATCAGCGAGCGATCCGAGACGCTGACGTCGGCCAGCTTCGCGAACACCGCGTCGATCTTGTGCTTGCCCTCATCGAGCAGCGCGCTGTCGCGGAACACGGCGGCGTGCTTCTGCATCGTGCGCTGCATGTCGAGGCGGATGTCCGCCGTCTTGGTGCTGCCCGAGGCATTGCGATAATGATCGAGGCGGGCCAGCGCCTTGTCGTCGGCGGCCGTCACGATCGCGCCATGCTTGCTGTTCGGCTGCACCAGCTCCGCGATGCGGAAGCCGGTCGCGCGGCCGAACACCACGAGGTCGATCAGCGAGTTGGAGCCGAGGCGGTTGGCGCCATGCACCGACACGCAGGCCGCCTCGCCCACCGCGAACAGGCCCTGCACCACGCTGTCCGGGTTGCCGTCCTTCAGGGTGACGACTTCGCCATGATAGTTACAGGGGATGCCGCCCATATTGTAGTGGACGGTCGGCGTCACCGGCAGCGGCTGGCGGGTCAGGTCGACGCCGGCGAAGATCTTGCCGGTCTCGGTGATGCCCGGGAGACGCTCGTGCAGCACCTTCGGATCGATATGATCGAGGTGCAGGTAGATGTAATCCTTGTTCGGGCCGACGCCGCGGCCTTCACGGATTTCCATCGCCATCGAGCGGGCCACGACGTCGCGCGACGCCAGATCCTTGGCCGACGGGGCATAGCGCTCCATGAAGCGCTCGCCCTCGGAGTTGGTGAGATAGCCACCCTCGCCGCGCGCGCCTTCGGTGATGAGGACGCCGGCGCCGTAGATGCCGGTCGGGTGGAACTGCACGAACTCCATGTCCTGGAGCGGCAGGCCGGCGCGCAGCACCATGCCGCCGCCGTCGCCGGTGCAGGTGTGGGCCGAGGTCGCCGAGAAATACATGCGGCCGCCGCCGCCCGTCGCCAGCACGGTGGCGTGCGAGCGGAAGCGATGGATCGAGCCGTCTTCCATGCAGAGCGCGATCACGCCCTTGCAGACGCCGTCCTCCATGATGAGGTCGAGCGCGAAATATTCGATGTAGAAGTCCGCATCATACTTCAGGCTCTGCTGATAGAGCGCGTGAAGCATGGCGTGGCCGGTGCGGTCCGCCGCGGCGCAGGTGCGCTGCACGGGCGGGCCTTCGCCCATGTTCTGCATGTGACCGCCGAACGGGCGCTGGTAGATCGTGCCTTCCGGGTTGCGGCTGAACGGCACGCCGGCATGTTCCAGCTCGATCACCGCCGCCGGGGCCTCGCGCACCATATATTCGATGGCGTCCTGGTCGCCGAGCCAGTCCGACCCCTTGACGGTGTCGTACATGTGCCAGGTCCAGTGGTCCGGCGTGTTGTTGCCGAGGCTCGCCGCGATGCCGCCTTGCGCCGCCACGGTGTGGCTGCGGGTCGGGAACACCTTGGTGATGCAGGCCGTCTTCAGGCCCTTCTCGGCGCAGCCCATGGTGGCGCGCAGGCCCGAGCCGCCCGCGCCGACGACGACCGCGTCATAGACATGGTCGATGATCTTGTAGCTGTTCGACATTATGCGGGCACCCCGCCGAAGGCGATCTTCAGGATCGAGAAGACGCAGAGCGTCGCCGCGCCGATCGCATAGGCATTGAGAAGAAGGAGAAGGGCGATCTTGCCGCCTTCCTCATGGACATAGTCCTCGATGAACACCTGAAGGCCGAGGCGCAGGTGCCAGAAGACCGAGATCACCAGCAGCAGCAGCGGCACCGCCGCGAGCGGCGACTTGAGCCACAGCACGACGGCCTGATGATCGAGCACCGGCAGGCGCGCGATCGACACCACGAACCAGATCAGCAGGACGAGATTGCTGGCGGCGGTGACGCGCTGGAGCCACCAGTGATGCGAGCCGCTATGCGCGGAGCCGAGGCCCCGCACGCGGCCGAGGCTGGTACCCGTGCCCATCAGTATTTCCCCGCGATGACGGCCCAGAACAGGATCGTCGCGACGATCGAGAAGGCCAAAGTGAGGATCGAGCCCAGACGGTTGGTCTTCAGCTCATAGCCCGCGCCCGTATCGAGCACGAAGTGACGGATGCCCGAAGCCATATGCTGGAAGAAGCTCCAGGTCAGGCCGACGCCGACGATCTTCGCCAGGATGTTGGCGAGACGCTGCGTCGAGGCGTGGAGGCTGGCCGGATCGGCCTGCACCACCCAGTGGTAGAAGATGTTGTAAGCCGCCGGGCTCATCGCCGCGGCCGTCAGCCACCACGCGAAGATGACGCCGCCACCGATGGCGAGCGCCGTGCCGGTGGCGCGGTGAAGAATGGAGACCAGCATGTGCGGCCCCCACTTGTAGATCGAAAGGTGGGGCGACAGCGGTCGCGCTGGATTGTGCGCCATGGATCCTCCGTCGGGATACGCGTCGCCCCCTGTAACCATTGCGGCGCGCCTTGCAAGCCGCTCGTCGGCGGTTTTGCTCGCCTCGGCTAACTTCGCGTTTACCCTTACCCGCCTATTCACACCCGGAAGGCATCACCTCATCGGGGCAACGAGGGACAGGATGAACGAAGGCATCAGGGGCGAAGTGGCGCTGAGCGACGCGGAAATCAACGCGCGCGTCGCGGCCTATGCCGGCAGGGGCGATTACGAGATGCGCCGCCGCCGCCTGTGGGATCGCGCCCGCGACATCATCGAGCCCGAGCTGCGCTCTTATTATGTCGAGCTGTTCCGCGGCCGCTACGCCGCGGACGATTCGGCCACCCAGATGATGCTGGACGGTATCGAGGAGGTCTATGGCCGCCCGATCGACGCCGACTGGATTCGCGCCAATGCGCGCCATGGCGGCCAGATGCACCGGCTCCAGCTCCACACCTACGACGTCATCTCGGCCATGACGGAGAAGGCCGAGCGAATCGCCGCCCGCCTCGCGGAGGCCTTCCCCGACGATCACGCCTTCGTGATCGAGGGGACGCTGACGCTGCGCGCGCTCGACGATTTCCGCATCGAGGTGATGCAGGCCGAACTGGCCGCGATCCAGAGCCAGAACGCCGCCGTGGATCGCAACGCCAACAGCGCGGCCTTCCGCAACGACATCCTCGGCATCCTCTCGACCGCGATGCGCAACTCCACCGACCTGCGCGACCAGACCAGCGCCACCTCGGCCTCGGCGCGCGGGATGCTGGGCAAGGCCTCCGAGGTCGCCGCCGCCGCCGAGCAGTCCGCCGTCGCGATGCGCGAAGCCGCGCAGACCGCCGCCGGCCTGATCCGCGCCATCGAGGACGCCCGCCGCGAAGTGGAGATCGCCGCCGGCGTCGCCACCCGCGCCGCCGACCAGTCGAGCCAGGCGGTGTCCGTCTCCGAGGCGCTCTCGGGCCATGCGCAGGCGATCGAATCGATCCTCGGCCTGATCCGCGACATTGCGGGGCAGACCAACCTGCTCGCGCTCAACGCCACCATCGAGGCGGCGCGTGCGGGCGACGCCGGTCGCGGCTTCGCGGTCGTCGCGCAGGAGGTGAAGTCGCTCGCCTCGCAGACGGCGCGCGCCACCGACGACATCGCCGCCAAGATCGCCGCGATCCAGTCCGCCTCGCGCCAGACGCTCGACGTCAACGGCTCGATCCGCGACATCGTCGGCGAGGTGCAGACCTCCGCCCAGCGCATCCGCGAGGCGATGGAGGCGCAGGCCCACACCGTCACGATGATTACCGCCGCCGTCGACGAGACCGCGCTTGCCGCCGACTCGATGTCCGGCACGATCGCCGCGATCCGCGTCGACACCGAGTCCGTCGCCACCGACATCGATCGGCTGGAGGCGGGGTTCCGCTCGGTCGACGGGCAGCTCGCGCGGCTGGAGACGACGACCGGCGACTTCGTGGCGCGCATCGCCGCATGATAGCCTCCAGCCGGGGCTAAAGGCTTGCCCCGGCCCCGCCCGCGCCTTACCCGCGCAGGCCATGGACCGCATCCACATCCTCGCCACCGGCACCAGCCGGGGCATCGGCGCCGCGATCGCCGCCCGGCTCGATCGCCCGGACGTCCGCTTCGTCGGCCATAGCAGCCGGCCGGGCGACGATGCCCGCATCCCCGCCGACCTCGACGAGCCCGGCGCGGCCGCCGCGCTCTGGAATGAGGCGCTGGAGCGGCTCGACGGACGCATCGACGTGCTGGTGAACAACGCCGGCATCTTCGAGGCCGCGCCGATCGATCTTCCCGACGCCGACTGGCTCGCCGCGTGGGAGCGGACGATGCGGATCAACCTCACTGCCTCGGCCGAGCTTTGCCGCCTCGCCGTCCGGCATTTCGCCACGCGCCCCGGCGGCGGCCGCATCGTCAATGTCGCGAGCCGCGCCGCCTATCGCGGGGATTCGCCCGCGCACTGGCATTATGCGGCCTCCAAGGCGGGCATGGTCGCGATGACCAAGAGCATCGCGCGCGGCCATGCGAAGGACGGCGTGCTCGCCTTCGCCGTCTGCCCCGGCTTCACCATGACCGGCATGGCCGAGGACTATCTGGAGAGCCGCGGCGGCGACAAGCTCCTCGCCGACATCCCCCTGGGCCGCGTCGCCATGCCCGACGAAGTGGCCGAAACCGTCCGCTGGCTCGCGCTCGATGCCCCCGCATCCGCGACCGGCGCCGTCATCGATATCAATGGTGCAAGCTATGTCCGCTGAAAGCTGGAAGATCACCCTCCCCTGCACGCGCATCGAGGCCGAGGCGCTGGCGAACTCGACCGATCCCTTCCCCACGCTCGACGAGCCGCCCGTGCTCAACACGCTGGAGCCGGACGAGACAAAGCCCGAGGAATGGCTGCTCGAAGCCTATACCGAGGGCAAGCCGGGCGCGGACATCATCGCGGCGGTGCAGGCGCTGGTGCCCTCCGCCAGGAAGCTCAAGCCCAGGGTCGAGAAGGTCGAGGAGCAGGACTGGGTGACGCTCTCGCAAGCCGGTCTGGAGCCGATCCGCGCGGGGCGCTTCTACGTCCACACCTCGGCGCATTCGGACGACGTGCCGGCCGACGCCACCGTCTTCCAGATCGAGGCCGGCCGCGCCTTCGGCACCGGGCATCACTATACGACGACCGGCTGCCTCCAGATGCTCGACCGGCTGAAGCGGCAGGGCGCGCGCTATCGCATGATCGCGGACGTCGGCACCGGCACCGGCCTGCTCGCCTTCGCCGCGATGTCGCTGTGGCCGCGCGCGCACGCCATCGCCACCGACATCGATCCCGTCTCGATCGAGGTGACGGCCGAGAACGCCGCGCTCAACCGGGTGAACGAGCATCGCCTCGCGCTGGCGGTGGCGGAGGGCGTCGACCATCCGCTCTATGACGAGCTGGCGCCGTTCGATCTCGTCGTGGCCAACATCCTCGCCTTGCCGCTGATCGAGCTGGCGCCGAGCATCGCCGCCACGCTGATGCCGGGCGGCACGCTGATCCTCGCGGGCCTGCTCACCACGCAGGCGGAGGCCGTCGCATCCGCCTATCGCGCGCAGGGGATGCGGATGGGCGACACCATCGTCAACGGCGACTGGTCGATCCTGATGATGCGCAAGCGCCGCCGCGCGCGCTGACGAACCCATCCTCCCCGGCACGCTGGGGAGGATGCGAGGGCCTCGACAGGCGCCGTCCGCCACGTCATGAGCAGCGTATGGACCGCAAGCGCATCCTCCTGATCGTCGGCGGCGGCATCGCGGCCTACAAGGCCTGCGAGCTGATCCGCCTGCTGAAGAAACGCGGCCACGCGGTGCGCTGCGTGCTCACCCCGGCCGGCGCCGAGTTCATCACGCCGATGACGCTGGCGGCGCTCTCGGAACAGCCCGTCCACACCTCGCTCTTCGACCTCAAGGACGAGGCCGAGATGGGCCATATCGAGCTTTCGCGCGAAGCCGATCTGGTGGTGGTCTGCCCCGGCACCGCGAACCTGATCGCGCGCATGGCGAACGGCCTCTGCGACGATCTCGCCACCACATTGCTGCTCGCGACCGACAAGCCGATCCTCGTCGCGCCCGCGATGAACGTCAGGATGTGGCAGCACCCCGCGACCCGGCGCAATGTCGCCCGGCTCCGCGCCGACGACACGGTGGTGATGGAGCCGGACGAAGGCATCATGGCGTGCGGCGAGTTCGGCCCCGGCCGCCTGCCCGAGCCGTCGGTCATCGTCGAGGCCATCGGGCGCGAGCTGGCCCGCCCGATCCCCGCACGCCTGCTCGGCGTCGTGGCGTCGCCGCCGCCGGAAGGTCCGCTCACCGGCAAGCGCATCCTCGTCACCGCCGGGCCGACGCACGAGCCGATCGACCCGGTGCGCTACATCGCCAACCGCTCGTCGGGGAAGCAGGGCTTCGCCATCGCCGGAGCGCTCGTGCAGCTCGGCGCCGACGTGACGCTGGTCGCCGGCCCGGTGACGCTCGCCACGCCCCCCGGCGTGACGCGCATCGACATCGAGACCGCGCGGGAGATGGCCGCCGCCGTGGAGAACGCCCTTCCCGTCGACGCCGCTGTGATGGTCGCCGCCGTGGCGGACTGGCACGTCGACGCCGCCGCCACCAAGATCAAGAAGCGCGCCGACGGCACCCCGCCCGCACTCGCGCTCGTCCAGAACCCGGACATCCTCGCCACCGTCGCGCACTCGGCCCGGCGCCCGCGCCTCGTGATCGGCTTCGCGGCCGAGACCAACGACGTGATCGCCCACGCGCGGGCCAAGCTCGCATCGAAGGGCTGTGACTGGATCGTCGCCAACGACGTATCGGGCGACGTGATGGGCGGTGACCGCAACAGCATCCACCTCGTCACCACGATCGGCGTCGAGGATTGGCCCGAACTTCCCAAGGATCAGGTGGCCGAACGCCTTGCCCAGCGCATCGCCCAGGCCCTCACGGAGCAAGCATGATCGAAATCGCCTTGAAGCGCCTGCCCCACGGCGAGGGACTGCCCGCGCCCGCCTACGCTACAACGGGTGCGGCGGGGCTCGACATCGTGTCCGCCGAGGACATCCTGCTCGGGCCGGGCGACCGTCATGCGGTGGCGACCGGCTTCGCGGTGGCGATCCCGGCCGGATACGAGATCCAGGTCCGCCCCCGCTCGGGCCTCGCGCTCAAGCATGGCGTGACGTGCCTCAACACGCCGGGGACGATCGACGCCGATTACCGGGGCGAGGTGAAGGTGATCCTCGCCAATCTCGGCCGCGAGCCCTTCGAGGTGAAGCGCGGCGAGCGCATCGCCCAGCTCGTTCCCGCCGAAGTGACGGCGGCCCGCTTCCTCGAGGTCGAGACGCTCGACGAGACGGCACGCGGCGTCGGCGGCTTCGGCTCCACCGGCCGCCATTCGCTGCCGTGATCTTGAAGGACGAACAGCTCGACCGCTACGCGCGGCACATCATCCTCAAGGAGATCGGCGGTGGCGGGCAGACGCGGCTGCTGAAGGCCCACGCCCTCATCATCGGCGCGGGCGGGATCGGATCGCCCGTGATCCAGTATCTCGCCGCCGCCGGCGTGGGGAAGCTGACGGTGGTGGACGACGATCGCGTCTCGCTCTCCAACCTCCAGCGCCAGACGCTGTTCGGTACGCGCGACGTCGGCCATTCCAAGGTGGTGGTCGCCGCCAACGCCGTGCAGCGCATGAACCCGGACGTCACCCTCGTCCCCATCGGCCGCCGGATCGATGCGGAGAGCGTCCGCCCGCTGCTCGAAGGCGTGGACGTCGTCATCGACGGCAGCGACAATTTCGCCACCCGCCTCGCCGTGGCGGACGCGGCGCTGGCGGCGCGCGTGCCGCTGGTGTCGGCGGCGGTCGGGCAGTTCGAGGGGCAGCTCGCCGTCTATCGCGGCTGGGAGCCGGGCAAGCCCTGCTATCGCTGCCTCGTCGGCGACGATCCCGATCGGCCGGATGTGAGTTGCTCCGATCAGGGCGTGCTGGGGGCGCTCACCGGCGTGCTGGGCAGCCTCGCCGCGATCGAGGCGGTGCGGCAGATCGTCCCCTTCGGGGAGGATAGCGCGGGGCAGCTCCTGCTGATCGACGCGCTCGCCTTCCGCTTCCGCACGCTGGCGATGCCGAAAGATCCGGGATGCCGGTGCGCGGCCTGACCGTCGTCGTCGCGGAACCGGCGCCCGAACGCCTTCGCGCCGCGCTGACGCTGGCGATGGCGAACGCGGCGCTCGGCGGGCGGGCGCGGGTCTTCTGTCAGGGGCCGGCGGTGGCGCTGCTCGTGCCGCCGATCGCCGCGACGCATGACGTCGATCATGTCGCCGCCGGCCTGCCGACGCTCGCCGGCATGGTGGAGGAAGGCTTCGGCCTCGGCGTCGAGCTGATCGCCTGCCAGAGTGGCCTTCACCTGATGGGCGCGGACGCCGCGACGCTCGACCCGCGCATGGCCTTTGGCGGGCCGGTGAGCCTGCTCCAGACGCTCGACGATGACCGGCTGCTGATCGCCTAGGCCGGGCAGTCGATCGGCATCCGCTCCGTCCAGCCCAGCCACTGGATGGCGGGCTCCCGCTCCGTGAAGAACTGGCAGTCGAGCCGGCTGATCTGGCGGCGCATCTGCGAGCGGGCGAGCGCGCTCGGCACCACCAGCGCGAACCTGTCGATCGCGGCGCCGCCCAGCAACGCGAAGGTCTGCATGTTGACCATGCGGATTTCCGCCCCCTGCGGCACATAGTCGATCATGTTCCAGAGGATGGACATGGACCGGCCCGACATCTCGGCCGCCCAGCAGACGGCGCGGATCTTCTCGCGGAACTCCTCCGCCTCCGTCAGAGTCCAGTAACCGCTGCAACGGATGAAGACCCGGTCCGTCGCGCGATCATAGCGGATGATGTTCACGGCAACCCCGCCCCACATTCCTCCGCCTCAACAGGGGCCATGAAGGTAAACAGCCGCTTACCCGCGGCGCCTCCACGCCCCTGTTTAGACCAAAGTGAGGCGGTCTGCCGTCACTCCCCGGCCGAGGCGGCGACCTTCTTCGACGCGGCCTTTTTGGGCGCGGCCTTCTTGGCGGGTGCTTTCTTGGGCGCGGCCTTCTTCTTGCCCTTGGCGGGCGCCTTGGCGGCTCGTTCGGCGAGAAGCTGCACGGCCTCGTCCAGCGTCAGCTCCTTGGGCTCGCGCCCCTTGGGGAGCGTGGCGTTGGTCGTGCCGTCGGTGACATAGGGGCCGAAGCGCCCTTCCATCACCTTCACCTCCGCGCCGCCATCCGGGTGCGCGCCGAGCGTCGCAATCGGTTCGCGGCTGGCGCCCGTGCGGCGGCCGCCACCGGCGGCGGCCTCGGCGAGCTTCACCACCGCGGCGTTCATGCCCGTCTCGAACACGTCCGCCGTCGACTGGAGCCGCGCATATTTCCCGTCATGCGCCAGATAGGGGCCGTATCGGCCGATCGAAGCCGTCACCGGCAGGCCCGATTCCGGGTGGTTGCCGACGGTGCGCGGCAGCGACAGGAGCTTGATCGCCATCTCCAGATCGAGCGCGGCGATGTCCTTGGGGATGGACGAGCGCTTCGCCTCCTTGCCCTCGCCGAGCTGGATGTACGGACCGAAACGCCCCGAACGCTTGGTGATCGCCTCGCCGGTCGCGGGATCGGTGCCGAGTTCCTCGGGGCCGGTGTCCGCCCCCTCGTTCGCGCCGCCCGGCTGGGCGAAGCGGCGGGTATATTTGCACTCCGGGTAATTGGAGCAGGCGATGAAGGCGCCGAAGCGGCCACCGCGAAGAGCGAGCTTGCCCACCTGACAGTTCGGGCAGAGGCGCGGATCGCTGCCGTCGCCCTTGTCCGGGAAGAGATAGGGCGCGAGGAAGGTGTCCAGCTCCGCCGTCACCTCGGAGGGCTTCTGCTCCATCACCTCGGCGGTCTTCGGCTTGAAGTCCCGCCAGAAGGCCTCCAGCACCGCCTGCCACTGGGCGCGGCCGCCGGAGATGTCGTCCAGCTCCTCTTCCAGCTCGGCGGTAAAGTCGAAGCTGACATACTTCTCGAAGAAGCGCTCCAGGAAGGCCGTCACCAGACGGCCGCTCTCCTCGGCGTGGAAGCGGTTCTTGTCGATCCGCACATATTCGCGATCCTTGATGGTCTGGAGGATCGACGCATAGGTGGACGGGCGGCCGATCCCCAGCTCCTCCATCTTCTTCACGAGGCTGGCTTCCGAGAAGCGCGGCGGCGGCTGGGTGAAGTGCTGCTCGGCGCGCACGCCCTTCACGGCCGGCGAGTCGCCTTCCTTCAGGCGCGGCAGGCGGCGGCTCTCCTCGTCGCCCTCGTCGTCGCGGCCTTCCTCATACACCGCGAGATAGCCGGGGAAGAACACCACCTGGCCCGTGGCGCGCAGGCCGAGCAGGCCGGTGCCGTCCGCGAAATCGACCGTGGTGCGCTCCATGCGCGCGGACGCCATCTGGCTCGCCAGCGCGCGCTTGAAGACCAGCTCGTAGAGGCGCGCATGATCGCCCGAGGCGGCCTTCTCGCGGCTGAAATCCGTCGGGCGGATCGCCTCATGGGCTTCCTGCGCGTTCTTCGCCTTGGTCTGGTACTGGCGCGGCTTGTCGGGGACGTAGCCGCCGTCATAGCGCTCGGCGATCGCCTTGCGCGCCGCCGATATGGCGCTCTCGTCCATCTGCACGCCGTCGGTCCGCATGTAGGTGATGAGGCCGTCCTCATAGAGCCCCTGCGCCACCCGCATGGTATGGCTGGCCGAGAAGCCGAGCTTGCGCGCCGCCTCCTGCTGGAGCGTCGAGGTGGTGAAGGGCGGCGGAGGGTTGCGGGTGAGCGGCTTGGTCTCGACCGAGACGACCGACAGGCGCGCGGCCTCGACATCCTTCTTCGCCGCCTCGGCATCGCCCTGCTGGCCGATCGAGAGGCGCTCGATCTTCTCGCCCTTCCACTTCACCAGACGCGCGGCGAAGGGGACGGCATCCTGCTCCATGTCGGCCGTGACCGACCAATATTCCTGCGCGCGGAACGCCTCGATCTCGCGCTCGCGGTCGACCACGAGGCGCAGCGCCACCGACTGCACGCGCCCCGCCGACTTGGCGCCGGGAAGCTTCCTCCACAGCACCGGCGAGAGCGTGAAGCCCACCAGATAATCGAGCGCGCGGCGCGCCCGGTAGGCGTCGATCAGATCCTCGTCGAGATCGCGGGGCTCGGCCATCGCCTTCAGCACGGCCGGCTTGGTGATCGCGTTGAAGGTGACGCGCTTGGTGTCCTTGGGCAGCGCGCGGCGCTTCTTCAGCACCTCCTGCACATGCCACGAGATCGCCTCGCCCTCGCGATCAGGGTCGGTCGCGAGGATCAGCGCGTCGGCGTCCTTGGCCTCGTCGGTGATCGCCTTCAACTGCCGGGCCTTGTCGGCATAGGCCTCCCATTCCATCGCGAAGCCTTCGTCCGGGTTCACCGAACCGTCCTTCGCGGGCAGATCGCGGACATGGCCGTAAGAGGCGAGAACCCTGTACCCCGAGCCCAGATATTTCTCGATGGTCTTGGCCTTGGCGGGAGATTCGACGACGACGAGCTTCATGGCGTTGAGGCGCTTCCTTCACGTGTACGCGTACGAGGGTGGCGATGCGGCGGCGGGTCCGTCAAGCGGTTCAGCCATGTTCAACCCTTCATATAGCCCCTAGTTGCGCCTTGTTACGCTTAGGATATGATCCGCCCGCGCTTCGGCGGAACCAGAACTGCACAACCATCGCCAGAGCGCCTGGAGGGAGGACAGATATGGTACCCCTGCCCAAGCGGCTTTTCGCGGAATTATTGGGAACTTTCTGGCTGGTGCTGGGCGGCTGCGGAAGCGCCGTGTTCGCGGCGGCCTTTCCCGGCCTCGGCATCGGATTCGCCGGCGTGGCGCTGGCCTTCGGGCTCACTTTGCTCACCATGGCCTATTCGATCGGCCATATCTCGGGCTGTCACCTCAATCCTGCGGTGACGATCGGGCTGTGGGCGGGCAAGCGCTTCCCCGCATCCGACATCATCCCCTACATCATCGCGCAACTGATCGGCGCCACCATCGCGGCGGCCCTCATCTGGTGCATCGCCAGCGGCAAGCCGGGCTATGAACTGGCACCCAACGGCCTCGCGGTGGATGGCTATGGCGCGCTGTCGCCGGGCGGTTACTCGCTCCATGCCGCCTTCGTGTGCGAGGTGGTGATGACCTTCGGCTTCCTGATCGTCATCCTCGGCTCCACCGACACGCGCGCGCCATCCGGCTTCGCGCCGATCGCGATCGGCCTCGCGCTGACGCTGGTCCACCTGATCTCGATCCCCGTCACCAACACCTCGGTCAATCCGGCGCGCAGCACCGGGCCGGCGCTGCTGGTCGGCGGAGAGGCGCTGCATCAGGTCTGGCTGTTCTGGGTCGCCCCGATCCTCGGCGCGATCGTCGCGGGCATCGTCTATCGCTTCATGGCCGGCGACCAGCCCGTGCCGGACATCACCGGCGAGCCGATCTGATAGGCGGACGGGCCGGGCTCAGCCGTCGAGGCTGACCTGGCCCCCCGCATGGCGGGTGAGGCGCCCCGCCAGTTCCAGTTCCAGAAGCACCGTCTGCACGATCGCGGGCGGGCGGTGCGACTGGCGGACGATCTCGTCGACCGGCACCGCCGTCGCGCCCAGCAGCTCCAGCACCGCCAGGCGGTCCGCATCGTCGGCATCCGCCGCGACGCGCGGCGCGCCATAGCCGCCGCCCGCCGAGGGATCGGCGAGCGCCGCACGCGGATCGATCGGGCGCAGCGCCTCCAGCACGTCGTCCGCGCTCTGCACCAATGTCGCGCCCTCGCGGATGAGCTGGTTGCAGCCCTGCGCGCGCGGATCGAGCGGCGAGCCCGGCACCGCCAGCACCTCGCGCCCGAAATCGCCGGCATAGCGCGCGGTGATGAGCGAGCCGGACCTGGGCGCCGCCTCCACCACCAGCACCGCCTGCGCAAGGCCCGCGATGATGCGATTGCGATAGGGGAAATGGCGCGCGCGGGGCTCGATGCCCGGCGGCTGCTCGGCGACGAGCAGGCCGCGCGTCGCGATCTCCTCCTGAAGCGCGGCATTCTCGGGCGGGTAGACGACATCGATGCCGCCCGCGATCACGCCGACCGTCCCCGCCTCCAGCGAGCCCTGATGCGCCGCCGTATCGATCCCGCGCGCCAGCCCGGAGGCGACGGTGACGCCCCGCGCGCCCAGATCGGCGGCCAGCCCGCGCGCGAAGCGGCAGGCGGCGGCGGACGCATTGCGCGCGCCGACCATGCCCACCACCGGCCGGTCCAACAGCGATCGCTGCCCCCGCACGATCAGCGCGGGAGGGGCCGCGTTGGTCGCCTCCAGCATCGCCGGATAGCCCGGCAGCCCGAGGAAGAGATACCGCGCACCCGCCGCCTCGACCGCGGCCACCTCCTTCTCGACGGACGCGCGGGCGGGCACCGCCGGCGGCCTGCCTCCGCCCTTGCGCGCCATGTCGGGGATCGCCTCCAGCGCGGCCGCCGCCGTGCCGTAGCGCGCGAGGAGCTGGGCGTAGGTCACCGGCCCCACCGTCGGGGTCCGCATCAGGCGCAGGCGCGCGAAGCGATCCTCGCGGACGGCGCGCGGGGCGGCTCCGGGGCCGGTCGACTCGTCGATCGCCCCGTGCATGGGATCAGCGGTTGCCGGTTCCGCCGCCGAAGCGCGGCTCCGTCCCGTCGAGCAGCCGCTCGACATTGGCGCGGTGCTTCCACAGCACGACCAGCGCCAGCAGCAGGAAGACCAGCGTCAGGTCCGACCGGTTGATGATGGCCGCCGTCACCGGCGTGACGATCGCGGCGGTCATGCCGCCGACCGAACTGTGCCGCGTCGCCGCGAAGGCCGCCAGCCACACCAGCGCGAAGGCCAGCCCGCACGGCCAGGAGAGCGCCAGCGCGATGCCGAGGAAGGTGGCCACGCCCTTGCCGCCCTTGAAGCGCAGCCACACCGGATAGACATGGCCGAGGAAGGCGAACGCGCCCGCCAGGATCGCCGGCAGTGAAGGCGGCAGCGGATCGGGCCAGATGCGCCCGGCGATCAGCACCGCCACCGCGCCCTTGGCCGCATCGAGCAGCAGCGTCGCCGCCGCCAGCCCCTTGTGGCCGGTGCGCAGCACGTTGGTGGCGCCGATATTGCCCGAGCCGATGGTGCGCGGATCCTGCGCGCCGCCGGCCCGCGTGACGAGCAGGCCGAACGGGATCGAGCCCAACAGATAACCCAGCAATGCTGCGGCGCCCAGCACCAGCCAGTTCGTTGCCGTCAAAAGTCGATCCCCCGATTGTCCGACCAATCATAAGGCTTGCAACCGCAAGCGCAACAATATGGGTTAGATTCCGCGCCGAAACGAGAGCATCGGGGCCTGCCGCACATGCCCGGTTCCCTCCCGGCGCAAACCGCTCTAGATCGCGAGGGGATGGACGCCCAACGCCCGCTCCTCCTGTTCGATTCCGGTGTGGGCGGATTGTCCGTCCTCGACGCCATCCGCCGCCTGCTGCCGACGGCCCCGATCGTCTATGTCGCGGATTCCGGCGGCTTTCCCTATGGCACCAAGAGCGAGGCGGAGATCGCGGCCCGCGTCCCCGCGCTGCTCGGCCGGCTTGTGGAGCGCTATCGCCCGCGGCTGGTGGTGATCGCCTGCAACACCGCGTCGACCATCGCGCTCGCCGTCGTGCGCGCCGCGCTGGACCTGCCGATCGTCGGCACCGTGCCCGCGATCAAGCCCGCGGCGCTCGCCAGCACGACTCGCGCGATCGGCGTGCTCGGCACCAACGCCACGGTGCGCCAGCCTTATGTGGACCGCCTCGCCGCCGAGTTCGCGGCCGACTGCACCGTGATCCGCCACGGCTCGGCGCGGCTGGTGGAGCTGGCCGAGGCCGCGCTGCGCGGGGATCCGGGCGATCCAGAGGATTATCGCGAGGTCATGTCCGGCCTGTTCGACCAGCCGGGGGGCGACGCCATCGACACGGTGGCGCTCGCCTGCACGCATTTCCCGCTGGTGGCCGAACAGCTCGCCGCCGCCTCACCCCGCCCACTCACCTTCGTCGATGGAGCGGAGGGCATCGCGCGCCGCGTCGCCGTTCTGACGCAGGGGCAGCCCTGGCCCGATCGGCCTGTGGAGGGGGTTGCGGTCTTCACCTCCGATGCCGACGTTTCCGCGCTGGAGCCCGCGCTCGCCGCACGCGGGCTCAGCCGCGTCGAAAGACTGTGATCCTTCGACGAATCGGATCGCCTTGATCGATATTTCCACCGTCTCCCGGGTGGAATTATCGAGACCGGGGCTGTAATGGCGAGCACATGGCCCGCTGGCCAGGAGACGACGGCTTTGGACTATCAGCGCGTATTCACCCAGGCGATCGACCGGCTTCACGCAGAGGGCCGCTACCGGGTGTTCATCGATATCCTTCGCAACAAGGGCATGTTTCCGAACGCTCGCTGCTTCGCCGGCCATAACGGCCCCAAGCCGATCACGGTGTGGTGCTCGAACGACTATCTCTCGATGGGCCAGCATCCCAAGGTGATCGCGGCGATGGAAGAGGCGCTGCACGATGTCGGCGCCGGCGCCGGCGGCACGCGCAACATCGGCGGCAACACGCATTATCACATCGATCTCGAAGCCGAGCTGGCCGATCTCCACGGCAAGGAAGGCGCGCTGCTCTTCACCTCGGGCTATGTCTCGAACGAGGCGACGCTGGCGACGCTGGCCAAGATCCTGCCGGGCTGCATCATCTTCTCGGACGAGCTGAACCACGCCTCGATGATCGCGGGCATCCGCAATTCGGGCTGCGAGAAGCGCGTCTTCCGCCACAATGATCTCGCCCATCTCGAGGAGCTGCTGGCCGCCGAAGCCCCCGACGCGCCCAAGCTGATCGCGTTCGAGAGCGTCTATTCGATGGATGGCGATGTGGCCCCGATCGCGGAAATCTGCGACCTCGCCGACAAATATAACGCGCTCACCTATCTGGACGAGGTCCATGCGGTGGGCATGTACGGCGCGCATGGCGGCGGCATCTCCGAGCGCGACGGCGTGGCGCATCGCATCACCGTGATCGAGGGGACGCTGGCCAAGGCGTTCGGCGTGATGGGTGGCTATATCGCGGCCGACAAGGTCGTGATCGACGTGATCCGCTCCTACGCGCCGGGCTTCATCTTCACGACCTCGCTGGCGCCCGTGCTGGTGGCGGGCGTGCTGGCGAGCGTGCGGCACCTCAAGTCCAGCTCCGCCGAGCGCGACGGGCAGCAGGCGGCGGCGGCGATGCTCAAGCGCCTGTTCGCGGAAGCCGGCCTGCCGGTGATGCCGTCGACCACGCACATCGTGCCGCTGCTCGTCGGCGATCCGGTGAAGACCAAGAAGATCAGCGACATCCTGCTCGCCGAATATGGCGTGTACGTCCAGCCGATCAATTATCCGACCGTGCCGCGCGGGCTGGAGCGCCTGCGCTTCACGCCCGGCCCCAGCCACACCGAAGAAATGATGCAGGAGCTGACCCAGGCCCTCGTCGAGATTTGGGACAGGCTGGAACTGGAACTGCGTCAGGCGGCCTGAGCCACGGCGGCCGGCTCAGCCGGCCGTCAGCCCCAGCCCGATCGTCAGCACGCCGAGCAGCACCGACATCGACACGCGCAGCCGCATCCACCAGGGCGGCACCAGCTTCTTCGTGCGCAGGTGGCGATCCACCAGCGGCGTCGCGAGGATGACGAGCCCGAGCAGGATTCCCGCCAGCATCGGCCGCCCGAGCGACAGCCCGATCAGCACCAGCGCCACGATCGTCGGCGTCACCGCGATGCCCACCAGCGGCGGCAGTTCCGCGCGCGTGACGCGCGCCACCGCGACGCCCCACCAGATGCCGCCGAGGAAGCTCAGGATCAGCGCGCTGTAGATCAGCCCGAGCGCGCCGATCGTGCCGGGCAGCGGCGATTCCGGCCGGGCGCCGGCCGCGAGCCTGACAAACAGCGCCATCAGCGGCGGCAACAGCCCGGCCGCCGACAACAGCAGCACCGGCAGCGGCACGCGGCGCGGCCGCTCCTTCTCCCCGTTCATCTCGTGATTCCCAGCCCCACTCTCACGCGTGTCTGATGCCGGTTATAGTCCAGCAGGTCTTCTCCATATCCGGTGAAGCCCTGCACGACGAGATACAGCGGAGTTCCTCCCAGAACGTTACGGAGCGGATAGGAAATCTCGCCGTCCACCGCGCCCTTGCCATGGCTGATGTTGAAGCGGCTGGTGGTGGAGAGCATGAGCCCGTCCTCCCGCCCGATCGATACCTCCAGCGCCTGATGCCCGCGATAGCGCGCGATGTCGGGGTTGTTGTCGCGGCCGAAGACATAATGGAACAGCCGCGGCCCGACCGAGAGGGTATAATCGCTCAGCGGCAGCTCCGCCTGCGGCTGGACATAGAGATATTGATAGCCGCGCGAGTCATCCCCGCCTTTGCCGTTCGATTCGTGCAGGAACCCACCCCGCACGCCGAAGCGCACCCCGTTGGAACGCGGCGCCCAGTTGTGGATCCAGATCAGCTCGGGCTGGTAGCTGACATCGCGGAACGGCTGGCTGTCGGCGGTGACGTCCCAGAATATCTTCTGGGTATAGGCCAGATGCAGCCCGTCGAGCCATGAGGCCTCCGGCGCGCCCGCCTGGCCGAAGAGCTGATATTTGAAGCTGAGCTGGACCTTCAGGTCGCTGTCGGTGCCGCCGCCCGCCACGGCATAGGTGGGCTCATAGTCCGTCAGATTGGCGAGTACGCTCCGCCCCGCGACGGGCGAGAGCTGGGCCGTGACCGGCGCGGCCTGCGCGACCCGGCTCGGCGCCTCGCCCGGTTCCGGCGATGGCGCGGCGAGCGCAAAGGCATAGCCCTCCCGCCCGGCACCCAGCGACAGGACGGCATCGCCGGTCATGCCCTCGGGACGCTTCGCCATATAATCGGCCGCGATCCAGCCATGCGGCGGAATCACCCCGCCCCGCTCGCGCGGGAGCAGCGACACCGGCGCGTCACGCCCGGCAGCATGGAGCATGGCATCGAGCCTCGCAGGCGGCGTGGCGACACGGGTCTCATCCCCGTTCATCAGCAACAGGCGGACGATCAGCAGATCGCCTCCCATCGGCCGCACCCCGTCGATCGCGATCACCGGCCCGGCCTGGCCCGCCACCGGGGCGGCCGACACGGCGCAGGCCGGCCACAGGATCAGCAGCCCCGCGATTATCCTCATCGCCCATTCCTCCCCGGCCCTGTCGTTGCGCCAACGCACCGAGACGTTGGAAAGTCGCGATGGCGCTCCCCGGTTGCCCCCTTCGACCAAAGCATGACCCGTCCACCGACCCGGAAATGTCACGGAGGGAGACGAGAGCGGTTCCTTGTGCGGCAATCCCGCACTAAGGAGGCGGCGTTCCGAATCACCCCGATCACGAGGAAGGGCCGCGTCATGGCGCTCCGTCTCGCCTTTGCATCCGATCATGCCGCTGTGGCCATGAAGGCCGCGCTGGCCGATCATGCGCGCGCGCTCGGCCACGACGTCATCGATCTCGGCCCCGACAGCGAGGCCTCGGTCGACTATCCCGATTATGGCTACAGGCTCGCCGAGGCGCTGGCCTCGGATGCCGCCGATCGCGGCATCGCGCTGTGCGGCTCGGGGATCGGCATCTCGATCGCGGTGAACCGCCATCCCGCCGCCCGCTGCGCGCTCGTCTCCGAGCCGCTCTCCGCCCGTCTCTGCCGCGAGCATAACGACGCCAACGCGATCGCGATGGGCGCCCGCCTGATCGGCATCGAGCAGGCCAAGGCGTGCCTCGAAGCCTTCCTCTCGACGCCCTTCGGTGGCGATCGCCACCAGCGCCGCGTCGACAAACTCAGCCATCCCGCCTTCGAGAAGGAGCCCGCATGAGCACCCAGCCCGCCGTCACCGATATCCGCAAGGATGGCTTCTTCACGCAAGGCCTCGCCGCCGCCGATCCGGCCGTGTTCGCCGGCGTCGCCCATGAGCTGGACCGCGAGCAGCACCAGATCGAGCTGATCGCATCCGAGAACATCGTCTCCAAGGCCGTGCTCGAAGCGCAGGGCTCGGTGTTCACCAACAAGTACGCCGAGGGCTATCCCGGCAAGCGCTATTATCAGGGCTGCGCCCCCTCCGACGAAGTCGAAACGCTCGCCATCGAGCGCGCCAAGAAGCTGTTCAACTGCGGCTTCGCCAACGTCCAGCCGCACTCGGGCGCGCAGGCGAACGGCGCGGTGATGCTGGCGCTCACCAAGCCGGGCGACACCATCATGGGCCTCAGCCTCGATGCCGGCGGCCACCTGACGCACGGCGCCAAGGCCGCGATGTCGGGCAAGTGGTACAATGCCGTGCAGTACGGCGTGCGCCCCGACGACCATCTGATCGACTTCGATCAGGTCGAGGCGCTCGCCAAGGAGCATAAGCCGACGCTCATCATCGCGGGCGGCTCGGCCTATCCGCGCCATATCGACTTCGCCCGCTTCCGCGCGATCGCGGACGAGGTCGGCGCGAAGCTGATGGTCGACATGGCGCACTTCGCCGGCCTCGTCGCCGGTGGCGCGCATCCGACGCCGTTCGGCCACGCCCACATCGTCACCACCACCACGCACAAGACCCTTCGCGGCCCGCGCGGCGGCATGATCCTGACCGATGACGAGGCGATCGCGAAGAAGATCAACTCGGCGGTGTTCCCCGGCCTCCAGGGCGGCCCGCTGATGCACGTCATCGCCGCCAAGGCGGTGGCGTTCGGCGAGGCGCTGACGCCCGAGTTCAAGGCCTATGCCCACGCCACGGTCGAGAACGCCAAGGCGCTCGCCAGCCGCCTGAAGGAGCGCGGCGCGGCGGTCGTCTCGGGCGGCACCGACACGCACCTCGCGCTGATCGACCTGACGCCGCTCGGCGTCACCGGCCGCGACGCCGACGAGGCGCTGGAGCGCTCGGCGATCACCTGCAACAAGAACGGCATCCCGTTCGACCCGCTTCCCCCGGTCAAGACCTCGGGCATCCGCGTCGGCTCGCCGGCGGGCACGACGCGCGGCTTCGGCATCGCCGAGTTCCGCGACATCGCCGACATGATCGCCGATGTGCTCGACGGCCTGCGCGCCAAGGGCGAGCATGGCGATGCGGCGGTGGAAGCCGATGTCCGCGCCCGCGTCCGCGCGCTGTGCGAGCGTTTCCCGATCTATTGATTGCAACACCGTCATCCTGACGAACGTCAGGATCCAGAGCCGCATGGCACCGCGCCTGCGGCTCTGGATCCCGGATCAGGTCCGGGATGACGAAGAAAGGCCAAGGATGCGTTGCCCGTTCTGCGGACATGAAGACAGCCAGGTGAAGGATAGCCGTCCCTCCGAGGACGGCACCTCGATCCGCCGCCGCCGCCAATGCGAAGGCTGCGGCGGCCGCTTCACCACCTTCGAGCGCGTGCAGCTTCGCGAAGTCACAGTGGTGAAGTCCGGCGGCAAGCGCGAGCCGTTCGAGCGCAGCAAGCTCGAACGCTCGATCGAGATCGCCTGCCGCAAGCGCCCGATCAGCGCGGAACGGATCGACCGGCTCGTCTCCGGCATCCAGCGCCAGCTCGAAACCTCGGGCGACAATGAGGTGGATTCCACGCGCATCGGCGCGCTGGTGATGGAAGGGCTGAAGGGCCTCGATCCGGTCGCCTACATCCGCTTCGCCAGCGTCTACAAGGATTTCACCGAAGCCCGCGACTTCGAGGAATTCGCCGGCAATGTCAGCGAGATCGGCAAGAAGTGATGCTCGAAGCCCTGCCCCCCGTCATCGTCCTCGTGCGGCCCCAGCTCGGCCAGAATATCGGCAAGGCCGCGCGCGCGATGCTCAATTTCGGGCTGACCGAGATGCGCCTCGTCTCCCCGCGCGACGGCTGGCCCAACCCGGAGGCCGGCCCCGCCGCCTCGGGCGCGGACCTCGTGCTGGAACAGGCCAAGGTCTATGAGAGCGTCGCCGACGCGGTGGCGGATTGCGCGCATGTCTATGCCACCACGGTGCGCAAGCGCGGGGTCACCAAGCCGGTGGTCACGCCCGCCGAGGCCGCATCCGAGATGCACGCCGCGCAGGGCCGCACCGCGATCCTGTTCGGGCCGGAACGATCGGGGCTGGAGACGGATGACGTCGCCATCGCGCGCTCGATCCTGACCGTGCCGATCAACCCGGAGTTCGGATCGCTCAACCTCGCGCAGGCGGTGATCCTGGTGGCCTATGAATGGTCCAGGGGGCAGGCGCTGGCGCAGCCGCCGGCGGTGGACCTCGATCCCCCCGCCCCGCAGTTCGAGCTGGACGGCATGATCGACCAGCTCGAAGCGATGCTGGACGGGGCGGGCTATTTCTTCCCGCCGGACCGCGTGCCCGCCACCAGGCGGACGCTGCGCACCATGCTCACCAAGCCCGGCTGGAACAGCCAGGAAGTCCGCACGCTGCGCGGCATCCTCACGTCGCTCGCCAATCCGAGGTCGCGTTAGGGCCGCGCCTCGTCGAAGCGATCGAACTCATAGGCGATCGAGGCTTCGACCAGCACTTCCCAGAGCTGGGCGGCGATCTCGGGCGGCCAGCCATGCTCACGCGCGTGAGCAGCCGCGTTGGCGATCACCTGGGCCTTGCGCGGCTCGTCCCGCACATGGCCGCGCTCGGGCTTGATGCGGGCCGCGGCGCGCATGTAACCGAAGCGGGTGGCCAGAAGCTCGACGATCGCGCGGTCCGTGGCATCCACGCCGAGGCGCACTTCGGTCATCGTATGGCATTGATCGGGGGGAAGGATTGATGTCATGCTCCTCCCCATAAGAGAATAAGGGTCCGAAGCAAGGACACCGTCTTCAGGGGCGGCCGCTTCGGCTGCCGCATCATGTCAAATGGGGTGGAACAAGAAATGAGTGTCCTGTTTATCGCCGTTTCCCTTCTGGCCGCTTCGCCCGACGCCGCCACGCAGGCGGCCGTGCCGGCGCCGACGCCGGTGAAGGAACGCAAGATTTGTCACGACGAGCCCGAGACCGGCTCGCTCATCAGCAAGCGCACCTGCCACACCAAGGCGGAATGGGATGCCATCAACAAGGCTTCCGCGCGGGACATCGACGCCTTCCGCAACAAGCCGATGCAGGGCTTCCGCCCGCCGAATATGGGTGGCGGCTGATCCCAGCCCGTCATCGTTCTGACTTGACCCGGGGCGTGCCTTCTGCCACAGGCGCGCCTCGCAATTGGCCCCGCACGTCCGGTGAAGCGGGTGCCCTGCCGTCCCAGGAGCCTTATCGACTCTCGGTCGCGACAGCGCGGTACCGGACATTTGTTGAACGCAATTGATCTTGAAGGACGACATATGTCGAAGCGCACCAGCGCCAAGTACAAGCTCGATCGCCGCATGGGCGAGAACATCTGGGGCCGCCCGAAGTCCCCGGTGAACAAGCGTGAATATGGTCCCGGCCAGCACGGCCAGCGCCGCAAGGGCAAGGTTTCGGACTTCGGCATCCAGCTCAAGGCGAAGCAGAAGCTCAAGGGCTATTACGGCGATGTCACCGAGAAGCAGTTCAAGAAGGCCTACACCGAGGCGTCGCGCATGAAGGGCGACACCGGTCAGAACCTGATCGGCCTGCTCGAGCGCCGTCTCGACGCCGTCGTGTACCGCGCCAAGTTCGCGCCGACGATCTTCGCCTCGCGTCAGCTCGTCAGCCACGGCCACATCCGCGTCAACGGCGTGAAGTGCAACATCGCCTCGCGCCTCGTGAAGGTCGGCGACGTGATCGAGCTGGGCTCGAAGGCCGCCGAAATGGCGCTCGTGATCGAGGCGCAGGGCCTGTCGGAGCGTGAGGTTCCCGATTACCTCGCTCAGGACGGCACCACCAAGGTTTCGTACCAGCGCGTGCCGACCCTCGACGAGGTGCCCTATCCGGTGAAGATGGAGCCGAACCTGGTCGTCGAGTTCTACTCGCGCTGATCCGGCGGCTTCCGCCGAAAGATATGGGGCGGTTCCCTCGCGGGAGCCGCCCCTTTCTTTTGCCCTTCAGGGATTGGCGATCTTGAGGTTCGCGCGCAGGAACGCATCGGACTTCGCCAGCATGTCCGTGCGCGCATCGCTGTCGTCGAGCTGGTGGTCCAGCCCCTTGTAGATCACGAGCTCGCTGGATTTGCCGGCTGCGCGGAGGGCATGGTCCATCGTCTGCGATTCCCCGACGCCGACATTGATGTCCTGATCGCCGTGGAACATCAGCACCGGCGCCTCGAACTTGTCGGCATGACGCGCGGGCGATCCATCGACCGCCACGGCGCCGCTGCCAACGTCGCGCGCCACGATCGACGAATTGGTGAAGTTCAGCGCTTCCTTCTTCACCATGTCGAAGTCGGTCACCGGCGCGACCGCGACCACCGCCTTGAACAGGCCGGGATCGACCACATTGGATTGCAGCGCGGCATACCCCCCGTAGGACCAGCCCAAGATCGCCAGCTTGGCAGGATCCGCGATTCCCTGCCGGACCAGCCAGTGCCCGGCATCCGTTACGTCACCGATCGCCAATCGCCACGACTTGAAGCCATTGTCGCTCAGCCAATTGCCGCCATAGCCGCTCGATCCGCGGAACTCGGGCTGAAGCACCGCATAGCCGCTCGCAGCATAATATTGGGAGAGCCAGTCGAAGCCCCATTCGTCCCGTGCGGCGGGGCCGCCATGCGGCATCACGATGGCCGGCAGCCCCTTGCCATCGCTTCCCAACGGAAGCGTCAGATAGGCCGGGATCATCGTCCCGTCGGCGGCCGGATAGGTGACGGACTTCACAGTCGCCAGCTTCATCGATGAGAGTTGCGGCCTGGCCAGCAGCGCCTCGGTCATGTGCATGGTCGTGCGATCGAGCAGGTAGAAATGCCCCGGATCGCTATCGCTCGACGCGAAGATCAGCAGCTTCTTCTCGTCGGCACTGGCGCTCTCGAACTCGATCGACGGCAGATTGGGGAGCGCCTTGCCGAGCTGGGTCGCCAGCGTGTCATAGGCGGGATCGAAATAGACCACCTTGCGGCGATCAGTCGCATAGGTCAGCCCGATCACACGCCCGTGCCGCCCGAGGCTCACCACACCATCCACGTCGACGGAGGAGTTGGCGTAGACCAGTTCCGTCTTCAGCGAATCATCCAGCGTGATCTGGTAGAGCGCATCGCGCCCGTCCTTCTTCTGGAGCGCATAGGCGACGTTGCGCGTGCCATCGACCGCGATCGGCCGGAGGCCGGGGCCATCGGCGGTCGCACGCGAGAGGAACACCCACGCGCGGCTGCCGGCCGTGCGATAATAATAGCTCGTCTCGCCGCGCAGTTGCCCCGCCGAACGCATCTCCGCCGCGAAGACACGGACTACGCCCGAGCCGTCGGTCAGGAAATCCGTGGCGTCGGGTTTCGGCGTCTCCACCGCGCGCGATGTGCCGTCACGGGTATCGACCAGATCGACACCCAACCCCGGATGGTTCTCCGCGTCGTGGATCGACGCCCGCTCGATCATGACGGCGCCGTCGGTGCCCGAAAGCCAGTCGATCACCCTGCCGTCAAATTGGCGGATAGTCTCGGTGGTGATCGCCTTGCGGCCGAGACTGATCCCCTTGGTGCCGTCGCTCTCGATCGCGATCAGCCGAGTCCAGGGCATACGGATCGCGTAGGCGCTGGCGATGCCGTAGAGCCGGCACACCAGCCGCGTGTTGCTCGACCATCCGCAATTGGTGATCTTCAGCGGCTTGCCGTCCGCCGATGCGGCCTGACGCGTTTCGCCGGTGGTCAGGTCGAGCACCATCGCGACATTGCCCGCGCCCTGCCCCGGCGCAACGAAGACGAGATGCTGGCCGTCCGGCGACAGACTCGCGCCCTGAGCCCATGGACGGGCACCGAAAGCAGCGGCGATCTTGTTACTGTCCTGCTCCCCGACCGGCATCGCCATCGCCGACGATGCAGCGAGCGCAGACAGGCAAGCAGCCCCAAGCAGAATCCAACGCATACACCCCCCTCAATTACCCCGATCGTTCGAATGCCAGACGGGCCGGAATTCGCAAGCATGATTGCCGGGGCGCGGCCGCCCTGTAAAAGAGCCGGCAACCCTCCCCTCTCCCAAGGACACCCCATGACCTTCCGCCAGCCGCCCGAATGGGCTCGTCACGATGCCGTCTGGATCGGTTTCCCGAGCCATCCCGAGCTGTGGCTGGAGGATCTGGGCGCGGCGCGCGAGGAAGTCGTCGCCTTCGCCCGCGCGGTGTGGGCCGATGGCTTCGGCGAGAAGCCCATCCTCGTCGCCGCCGATGAGGATGCCGGCGCCGCCGCCACCGTGATGGCGGGCGATTTCGCCGAGGTGCTGGTCCGCCCGTTCGGCGACGTGTGGCTGCGCGACACCGGGCCGATCCTCGTCGCATCAAACGGGGCCATCGCCGCGCGCGATTTCGGCTTCAACTATTGGGGCGGCAAATATGATCTGCCCGGCGACGAGGAGATTGGCGGCCTGCTCGCGGCGACGCGCCAGCTCGCGGTCACCGGCTGCGACTGGGTGCTGGAAGGCGGCGCGATCGACACCGACGGCACCGGCCTCGTCGTCACCACCGAGCAATGCCTGCTCAACCCCAACCGCAACCCGGACATGACCCGCGCCGAGATCGAGGCCCGCCTCGCCGGCGATCTCGGCCTCACTCGCGTGCTGTGGCTGGGCGATGGCCTCGCCAACGATCACACCGACGGCCATGTCGACAATCTCGCCCGCTTCGTCGGAGCGAACCGCCTCGCTCTGCCCGTCGCGGCGGGCGAGGATGATCCCAACGCCGCCATCTTCGCCGACGCCAAGGCCCGCGCCGAGGCGATGGGCGTCGAGGTGGTCTCCATCCCCTCCCCCGGCCGCGTCACCAACGAGGAGGGCGATGTGGTGCCCGCCTCCTACATGAACTTCTACATCGGCAATGCCGCCGTGGTGGTGCCGGTCTATGGCTCGGCCAATGACGATGCGGCGGTGGCCGCCATCGGGGCGCTCTTCCCCGGCCGCGCCGCCGTGGGCGTCCGCGCCGACCATCTGCTGACCGGCGGCGGCAGCCTGCACTGCATCTCGCAGCAGATTCCGTCCGCGGGCTGATGCTCGCCTTCTGGATCAGAGCGCTGCTCTCTGGCGTGATCGTCGCCGCCGTCTCGACGGTGGCGCGGCGCCTGCCCGCGGCGGGCGCGCTGATCGCCTCGCTGCCGCTGGTGTCGGTGCTGGGGATGATCTGGCTGTGGCACGATCGGCCGGACGCGGAGAACATGGCGGCGCACGCGGAGGCGACCTTCTGGTACGTCCTCCCTTCGCTGCCGATGTTTCTGCTGATCCCGGCGCTGCTTCGGCGCGGCGTGGATTTCTGGCCGGCGCTCACCATGGGTTGCGCGCTGACCATCTTCGCCTATCTCGCCACCGTCCTGATCGCCGCCCGCTTCGGCGTCCGCCTTTAGAAGAGACCCGCACATGACCACGATCACCGTCGCTGCCATGCAGCTCGCCTTTTCCGATGACGAGGCCGCCAACATCGCCAACGTCTCCGAACTCGTCCGCGAGGCGGCGAGCAAGGGCGCACAGGTGATCCTGCCGCCGGAGCTGTTCGAAGGCCCCTATTTCTGCCGCGTCGAGGACGAAGGCTATTTCGTCCACGCCCGCCCGACCCATTCGCATCCGGCGGTACTGGCGATGCAGAAGCTCGCCGCCGAGCTGAACGTCGCGATCCCGACCAGCTTCTTCGAGGCGGACGGCCCGCACCATTACAACTCGCTGGCGATGATCGGCCCGGATGGCGCGATCCAGGGCGTCTATCGCAAGAGCCATATCCCGGACGGCCCGGGCTATGAGGAGAAATTCTATTTCCGCCCCGGCAACACCGGCTTCAAGGTGTGGCCGAACGTCGCGCCCGCGACCGTCGGCGTCGGCGTCTGCTGGGACCAGTGGTATCCAGAGACCGCCCGCGCGATGATGCTGATGGGCGCGGAAGTGCTGTTCTACCCGACCGCGATCGGCACCGAGCCGCACGACCCCGATCTCGACACCAGCCGCCTGTGGCGCCGTGCGATGATCGGCCATGCGGTGTCGAACGTGGTGCCGGTGGTGGCGTCGAACCGCATCGGCAACGAGGAAGGCCAGATCTTCTACGGCAACAGCTTCATCTGCGACGAGCGCGGCGACATGCTGGCCGAGTTCGGCAAGGACGAGACGGGCGTGCTGGTCGCGACCGTCGACATCGCCCAGGTCAAGCGCCATCGCGCCGCCTTCGGCTTCTTCCGCGATCGCCGGCCGGAGCTGTACGGCCGCCTCGTCCAGGACATCTGAGGCCCGAATATCCTCCCCGCCGAGCGGGGAGGATGTCAGTCGCGGCGGCGCACCAGTCGCCGCACCGCCCAGAAGGTGCCGCCCAGCGCCGCGAGGCCCAGCAGGATCACGCCTCCCGCCGACGCCGCCGCCCACAAGGCGGCGGTAATCAGGATCATCATGAAATCCGCGATCGCCAGCGTCAGATGGACCATGGCGCGCCTTATCCCGCCTGCCGGAGCGCCAGCGCCCGCTCGAACACCGCCTCGAACAGCGGCGCGGTGATGACGCCGGTGTTCTGGTTGTAGCGCGACGGATGATAGCTATCGATGAGCCTGACCCCGGACGGCACGCGATGCTCCGCCAGATGCGCGAAGGGCATCTTCGGCAGCTTGCCGCCCAGCGCCTTCACCGCCGACTGGTGCGCGATCTGGCCGAGCGTCACCACCACCTTGAGGTTGGGCAGCGCATCGAACGCGGGTTCGAGGAACTGGCGGCAGGTGCGGATCTCCTCCGGCGTCGGCTTGTTCTGCGGCGGCAGGCAGCGCACCGCGCTGACGATGATCGCTCCCTTCAACGTCACGCCATCGTCGGGCGTTCCCGCATAGGTGCCCTCGGACAGGCCGAATTTCGCCAGCGTCCCGTAAAGCAGCGGGCCGGAGAAATCGCCGGTGAAGGGCCGCCCGGTGCGGTTGGCGCCCTGCATCCCCGGCGCCAGCCCGACGATCGCGAGCCACGCCTCGGGATCGCCGAACGAAGGCACCGGCGCGTTGAACCAATCCGGGTGGAGCGCACGCTGCTCCGCGCGCAACGCCGCCAGCCGGGGGCAGAGCGGGCAATCGGGCGAAGGTTCGGCGGCGAGGAGATCGGGGGTTTCAACACGCATCGCCCGGCGATAGGCGCTGGGGGATGGGATCGGCAAGTTATGTCATCGGCCTCGGCTCGAACCGCCCGCACGGGACGCACGGCCGGCCGCGCGCCGTCCTCGCCGCCGCGATCGGGGCGCTGGCTGCGGAAGGGCTGACGATCCGGGCCAGGAGCGCCATCCTGCGCACCCCCGCGCTCGGCCCCAGCATCCGCGATTTCGCCAATGCCGCCGTGCTGGTGGAGAGCGATCTCGCGCCCCCCGCCCTGCTCGCCCTGCTCAAGCGAGTCGAGCGCGCCTTCGGGCGGCGGCGCGGGCAACGCTGGGGCGCGCGGGTGATCGATCTCGATATTCTGGCATGGTCGCAGGGCGCATGGCCGCCGCTGCCCCGTCGCGCCGCCTCCGGGCGGCTCGCGGTGCCGCACGTCGCGCTGCCTTCCCGCGATTTCGCGCTGGCTCCCGCCGCCGCCATGGCGCCCCGCTGGCGCCACCCGATCGCCTGCCACACGCTCCGCCAGCTCGAAGCGCGCCGCCGCAAGCCGCGACCGGTTGACCGCCGGCCCCGAGACCAATAGGGACGGCCACGCGGCGGCGCGGCATGGGTCCGTAGCTCAGTCGGTAGAGCAAGCGACTTTTAATCGAGAGGTCATGGGTTCGAGTCCCATCGGACCCACCACCCGCGCCGCCGCTGCCATCGAAATATTTTCGGACGGCCGAACGTCTCGTTTCGCGCCCGAATCAGCCTCGTTCCGGGCTGGCAACAAGGTTGCGCGCGCTCATTCCCACCAATTTGTCATGGAACCCGCCTTATTCTGCCGGGTTAGGCCCCACGCGAGACCTGTTCACTCGCCGACAACGGTTGGAGGAACGATAATGAAGATGATCCTTTTCGCGTCTGCACTGGTGTTGAGCAGCGCCGCCGTCGCGCAGGATACCCCGCCCGCCCCGACGACGCCGCCTGCCGATGCGACCGCGCCCGACCAGTCGGCCCCGACCACGACGGCTCCGATGACGCCGGACGCTTCGGCGACTCCGCCGGCGCCTGCCGCCGAGCCCGCCGCTTCGGCCGCCGCGACGACCGACGACAGCAATCTGCCGGCCTGCTCGCGCACCGTCACCGACAAGTGCGTCCAGAAGGGCGGCTCGGGCCATCACGCGACGGCGAAGCACCACGCGAAGCATCACGCGGCACCGAAGAAATAAGCGGTTGGAGAGGAGGCCGGGCGGCATCGCACCGCCCGGCCGAACCCCTTACTCCGCCGCGCGAGCCTGCACCGGCTCCTTCCAGACGAGTACCGGCTTGCGCGCAGCGGCCGTCTCGTCGAGGCGGCGGCGCGGTGCGTGGATCGGCGCCGCCTTGAGCGCCACATCGCCAGCCTTCGCCTTCGCTGCCACATGGCGGAGCGCCCCGATGAACTGGTCGAGCGCCGCCTTGCTCTCGGTTTCGGTCGGCTCGATCAGCATCGCGCCGTGGACGACGAGCGGGAAGTACATCGTCATCGGGTGGAAGCCCTCGTCGATGAGCCCCTTCGCCACGTCGAGCGTCGAGAAGCCCTCCGCGAAGCCCGCATCCGAGAAGATCGCCTCGTGCATACAGGGGCCGGATGCCGCGAACGGCGCGTCGAGCGTGTCCTCCAGCGAGCGCAGGATGTAGTTGGCCGAGAGCACGGCATCTTCCGACACCTGCTTCAGGCCGTCGGCGCCATGGCTCATCATATAGGCCGCCGCGCGGACGAACATGCCCATCTGGCCATGGAAGGCGACCATGCGGCCGAAGGCGTCGCTATGCCCCTCGGCGGCCACCGTCTCCTCCTCGACGAGGACATAGCGATCGTCATGCTTCTCGACGAAGGGCAGCGGCGCGTAGGGCGCCAGCGCCTGCGAGAACACCACCGGACCCGAACCCGGACCGCCACCGCCATGCGGGGTGGAGAAGGTCTTGTGCAGGTTGATGTGCATCGCATCGACGCCGAGATCGCCCGGACGCACGCGGCCGACGATCGCGTTGAAGTTGGCGCCATCGCAATAGACATAGCCGCCAACGCCATGGACCGCCTCGCAGATCGCGATCATGTCGCGCTCGAACAGGCCGCAGGTGTTCGGGTTGGTAATCATCACGCCCGCCACCTCGGGCGAGAGCGCGGCCTTCAGGGCCTCCAGATCGACGCGGCCATCCCCGGTCGCCGGGATGCCCTTCACCGCATAGCCGGCGAAGGCGGCGGTCGCCGGGTTGGTGCCGTGCGCGCTCTCGGGGACGAGGATGACCTTGCGGGCATCGCCCTTCGCCTCATGCGCGGCGCGGATCGCCAGCAGGCCGCACAGCTCGCCATGCGCGCCGGCCTTGGGGCTCATCGCGATGCCGGGCATGTTGGTGAGCGTCTTCAGCCACTCGGCGACGAGATGGATCAGCGCCAGCGCGCCCTGCGTGCCGTCGACCGGGGTCAGCGGGTGGAGATCGGCGAAGCCCGGCAGGCGAGCCATCTTCTCGTTGAGGCGCGGATTGTGCTTCATCGTACACGAACCGAGCGGGAAGAGGCCGAGGTCGATCGCGTAATTCTGACGCGACAGGCGCGTGTAATGGCGCACCGCCTCCGGCTCGGTGAGGCCCGGAAGCTCGATCGGCTTCAGGCGCTCAAGCCCGGCAAGGCGGCTCTTCACCCTGGGCGCGTCCGGCAGGTCCACGCCCGTGCGGTCGCTGCCGCCGATCTCGAACAGCAGCGGCTCTTCGAGCATCAGGGCCTTGTTGCCCGTGTAGGTGGGGGCCGCATCGAGGCCGCCCGCGACAGGCGCTTCCGGGCGCCAGCCCGACTGATTGATCGTCATGCCAGCGCCTCCTCGAGCGCGGCCGCCAGTGCGGCGACATCTTCCCTGGTGGTCGTCTCGGTGACGGCGACGACCAGCCCGTTCTCCAGCTCCTTCACGCCCGGATAGAGGCGGCCGAGCGACACGCCGCCGAGCACGCCCTTCTCCGCCATGTGGCGGACGACCGGGCGAGCTTCCTTCGGGAGCGTCAGCGTGAACTCGTTGAAGAAAGCCCCGTCCATCACGGTCACGCCCGGCACCTTGGCCAGCGTGTCGGCGGCTTCCACCGCGAGCGCGTGGTTGAGTTGCGCCAGCTCGCGCAACCCCTTCTCGCCCAGCAGCGTCATATGCACCGTGAACGCCAGCGCGCAGAGGCCGGAGTTGGTGCAGATGTTCGACGTCGCCTTCTCGCGACGGATATGCTGCTCGCGGGTGGAGAGCGTCAGCACGAAGCCGCGCTGGCCATCCGCGTCCACTGTCTCGCCCGCAAGACGGCCCGGCATCTGGCGGACATGCTTGTCCGAGCAGGCGAACAGGCCGACATAAGGCCCGCCGAAGTTCAGGCCGACGCCGAGCGACTGGCCCTCGCCCACGACGATGTCCGCACCCATCTCGCCCGGCGACTTGATGAGGCCGAGCGACACTGGCTCCGTCACCACCGCGATCAGCAGCGCGCCCTTGGCGTGGCAGGCCTCCGCCAGCTCGCTGAGATCGGCGACGCGGCCGAGGATGCCGGGGTTCTGGACGACGACGCAGCTCGTCTCGCTGTCGATGGCGGCGATGAGGCGCGCCATCTCCATCTCGGCGGTGCCTTCGAGGCGCGGGGTCGAGGTCTCCAGCACGTCGCCGGTGAACTTGGCCATCGTTGTGCAGACGGAGACATAATGCGGGTGCAGACCACCCGAGAGGATCGCCTTGCCGCGCCTGGTGATGCGGCGCGCCATCACGATCGCCTCCCAGCAGGCGGTCGAGCCGTCATACATGGAGGCGTTCGCGACGTCGCAGCCGAACAGCCGCGCGACCTGCGTCTGGAATTCGAACAGCGCCTGCAACGTGCCCTGCGCGATTTCGGGCTGGTACGGCGTGTAGCTGGTCAGGAACTCGCCGCGCTGGATGATGTGGTCCACGCTGGCGGGGACATGATGCCTGTAGGCGCCAGCGCCGAGGAAGAAGGGCTGGTCGCCCGCCGCCTGGTTCATCCGCGCGAGCTGGGAGAGCTGGCGCTCCACCTGCTGCTCGGTCTGGTGCATCGGCAGGCCGGGGACGGGGCCGGAGAGGCGCGCGGCGGCGGGCACGTCGACGAACAGGTCGTCGACCGAGCCGGCGCCGATCACGCCCAGCATCGCCTGCCGATCGGCGGGCTGGAGGGGCAGATAACGCATCAATGGGGCTTCCTCATCAAAAGCGGAGGCAGTGTCCCCGCCGCAACCGGCAATTTCCCGGTAAGATTGAGAATGGGCAGCCCTTCCTCCCTCCCCCGATGAAAAGGGAGAGAGGAAGGAGATTCGAGATTACAGGCCGTCGACGAAAGCCTTGTAGCCGGCTTCGTCCATCAGGCCGTCCAGCTCCGACGGATCGGCGAGCGTCAGCTTGAAGAACCAGCCGTCGCTCTCCGGCGCGGTGTTGACCAGCGAGGGATCGTCACCGAGCGCGCCATTGCCCTCGATCACTTCGCCCGTCACCGGCGCATAGACGTCGGAGGCGGCCTTCACCGACTCGACGACGGCGGCTTCCTTGCCCTTCTCGACCCTGGTGCCGGCGGCCGGCACTTCGGCGAACACGATGTCGCCGAGCTGCGATTGCGCATAGTCGGTGATGCCGACGGTCGCGGTGGTGCCGTCGACGGCGATCCACTCATGGTCCTGCGTGAAATAGAGCGTCGTCATGGCCATCAGGCTCCCTTGCGATGGTAACGGTGGGGGACGAACGGCATCGGGGTGACCGTGCCGGTGTAAATCTTGCCGCGCTGGCTGAGCGTGATCTTCGCGCCCGCCTGAGCGGAGGCCAGCGGCACATAGGCCATGGCGATCGGCTGGTTGGTCGAGGGCGAGTGGCCGCCCGACGTCACGCGGCCGACCTCATTGCCCTCGGCATCGAGCACGACCGCGCCCTCGCGGACCGGCTGGCGGCCCTCGACGACGAGGCCGACGCGCTTCAGGATCGAGCCGTTCTCGCGCTCCGCCATGATGCGCGCGTGGCCGGGGAAGCCCCCTTCCTCGCGGCGGCGCTTGGAGAGCGCGAAGCCGAGATCGGCGGCGACCGGCGTCGTCTCCTCGTCTAGATCATGGCCGTAGAGCGGCAGGCCCGCCTCCAGACGCAGCGAGTCGCGCGCGCCGAGGCCGATCGGCTTCACCTCTGGCTGCTCGCACAGCAATGTCGCGAGCTTCTCCGCATCCTCGGCCGGCACCGAAATCTCGACCCCGTCCTCGCCGGTATAGCCCGAGCGGCTCACCCAGCAGTCGATGCCGCCAATGGTGAAGGCGCCGGCGGTCATGAAGGTGAGGTCCGCGACACCCGGCGCGAGGCGGGCGAGCGCCGCCACCGCCTTCGGCCCCTGAAGCGCCAGCAGTGCCTGCTCGTAGAGATGCGAGAGCGTCACCTCGTCGGGGAGATATTCGCGCAGATGCCCGATATCCTCCCACTTGGTCGCGCCGTTGACGACCATGTAATAGCCGCCCGGCGCATCGAAGGGCGACGCCTCCGGCAGATGCGTGACCATCAGGTCGTCGAGGATGCCGCCATTGTCGGCGAGCAGCAGCGAGTAGCGCTGGCGCCCAGCGGCAAGGCCCTTCACGTCGGCCGGGAGCAGCGCCTCCAGCGCGGCGGCGACATCGACGCCTTCTTCCTCGGCCGTGAAGACGAGCTGGCCCATATGGGAGACATCGAACAGGCCGGCATTCTCGCGGGTCCAGAGATGCTCGGCCATGATGCCCTCATACTGGATGGGCATGTGGTAGCCGGCGAACTCGACCATGCGGCCGCCCCTCGCGCGATGCCAGGCATCGAGCGGCAAAGTATCGGGCGCGTTCTCGACGATATCGGCTTCGGGATTCGTGTCGGTCATCAGGCGCTCCGGTCAGATACGAACGAGGCGGCGGCGACGGGATTCGTCGCATCCATCCTCGCCCCCTCTGTCACGGAACCTGAGAGCTTTCGCGGACAAACGCCTTGCGAGCGCCGTCGCTTACCCCTTCGGTGGGGCGGCTGGCCGCATACGACCCCCGCCCGCTTTCCAGAGTGCCCTGTTCTGCCCGCGCGGTCCCGTGGCCTGAGAGATTCCGGGGCGGTTGCTCCTTCGGCGGCGCCGCCCTGACCCATCAGGCCCGACCGACACACTCTCCCGCGCGTGCAGCCGGCGGTCGCCCACCGGAAGCGAGTCGCGGAGTGGCCGAGCGCCGCGCTCGAGTCAATCAGCGGCCACGCTCTTTGCTGTGGAAAGAGGCGTACCCCTTTCCGCCAGCCGCCCGCTTACTTGGTCGCGTTGTAGGCGAGCTGCTCGTTGGTGAGCTGGAAGCCGACCAGCAATTCGAAGCTCGCCTTGTTGAGCGCGGCGCGCACGCCCGGATCGGTCATCGGGTCGATCGAGGCATCCACGTCCTCGGCATTGCGCTTGCGGATCAGGCGGTTGCGGATGTTCTCCGGCAGCGTCGCGTCCGCGCGGCTGACGGTGGCGTTCGCCTGGCCATTCGCTTCACCCAGCAGCTTGCCATCGTCGAAATGGATCGAGATGCGGCTGATCGACTTGGAGGCGATCTTGTCCCCGCCATGGATCACCACCGCATAATAAGGCAGCACGACGTCGCGCGCGCCATGGCTGTCGCTGCGGCGGGCGACCACGCGGAAGGTCGCGTTGGTGGCGAGCGTGGGCGAATCCGTGTCGCTGTCGTCGCACTGGCTCTTGAGGTCGGTCAGCGTGGCGACCACGTCGATTGCCTTGGAATCGCGGCTCGCCGGCGGGTTGAACAGGGTCACCGTGCCCGTATAGGCGGCGACGCCGACCGCGGGGCAGCTCGTGCGCTTCACCTCCTGGCCGATCGAGCCGCCGATCGCGGTGATCTCGTTATCATGGGCGCATCCCGTGGCCAGCAGCGGCAGAAGGACGAGGGCGAGCGGCAGACGCTTGGCGATCGACAAGGGGATACATCCTAGAGGCACGCCGGGCGGCGCGGAACGGCGCGGATCATAGGAAGCGCCTTTCGTGCAGGCAAGCAATCGCGTAAGGCTCGACAGGCATGGTCGACGTTCAGATTGAAACCCGCCCGCCTGCCGAAGCCGGGCTCCCGCCGCTCGAACTGCTGATCGCGGCGCCCCGCGGATTCTGCGCCGGCGTCGATCGGGCCATCCGCATCGTCGAGTTGGCGATCGAGAAGTTCGGCGCGCCGGTCTATGTCCGGCACGAGATCGTCCACAACAAATATGTCGTGGATACGCTGAAGGCGCAGGGCGCGATCTTCGTCGAGGAGCTGGACGAGGTGCCCGACGACGCGCCCGTGGTCTTCTCCGCCCACGGCGTGCCCAAGGCGGTGCCCAACAAGGCGACCGAACGGGGCCTGACCTGGCTCGACGCCACCTGCCCGCTCGTCTCCAAGGTCCACCGCCAGGCCGAGCGCCTGTCCGAGCAGGGGCGCCACATCCTCTTCATCGGCCATGCCGGCCACCCGGAAGTGATCGGCACGCTGGGCCAGCTCCCCGAAGGCGCGATGACGCTGGTCGAGACGATGGAGGATGTCGCCGCGCTCGCGCCCGCCGATCCCGGCAATCTCGCCTTCCTCACCCAGACGACGCTCTCGGTCGACGACACCGCCGACATCGTGGAGGCTCTGAAGGCCCGCTTCCCGAGCATCCACGGGCCGCGTGGCGAGGATATCTGCTACGCCACCTCGAATCGGCAGGCGGCGGTGAAGGCGATCGCGCATGAGTGCGATGCGATGCTGGTGATCGGCGCGCCCAATTCGTCCAACTCCGTCCGCCTCGTCGAGGTGGCCGAGCGCGAGGGCGCCCGCGCCCGCCTCGTCCAGCGCGCCGAGGAGATCGATTTCGACTGGATCGAGGGCGTGAAGATTCTCGGCATCACCGCCGGCGCGTCGGCGCCCGAGGTGCTGGTGCGCGAGGTGGTCGCCAAGATCGCGACACGCTATGCGATCAGCGAACGCGAGATCACCACCACGGTGGAGAAGATGTCGTTCAAGCTGCCCCACGGCCTCGCCGCCTGAACGGGCGACGGCAGGGCGATCTTGGGGGAAGTTCCATGGCAGTCTACACGCATGTTCCGGCCGAGGAGATGGCCGTGCTCCTCGCATCCTATGGTCTGGGCGCGCTGCGCTCGGCCAAGGGGATCGCCGAAGGGGTCGAGAACAGCAATTATCTGGTCGAGGCCGAGGGCGGACGCTTCATCCTGACGCTCTATGAGAAGCGCGTGGATGCGGGCGACCTGCCTTTCTTCCTCGCGCTGCTCGATCATCTGGCCGATCGCGGGCTGCCCGTGCCGCGCGCGCTCAGAGATAGTGAGGGGCGGCAGATCCAGACGGTCGCCGGACGTCCGGCCTGCCTGATCGAGTTTCTCGAAGGCGTCTCGCTCTCGCATCCGACGGCGGCGCAGGCCCGCGCGGCGGGCGAGGCGCTCGGCCAGATGCACGCGGCGCTCGCGGACTTCTCGCCGGAGCGCCCCAACACGCTCGGCCTGCCCGGCTGGCACGAACTGGCGGCGCGCTGCGGAGATGCGGTGGATGCGATCCAGCCCGGCCTCTCGGCGCGGATCGGCCAGGAACTCGCCTATCTCGACGCACACTGGCCGGCCGGCCTGCCGCGCTCGGTGATCCATGCCGATCTCTTCCCCGACAATGTGCTGATGCTCGGCGACACGGTGACGGGGGTGATCGACTTCTATTTCGCCTGCATCGAAATCCGGGCGTGGGATCTCGCCGTCACGCACAGCGCCTGGGCCTTCTCGTCCGATGGCGCGACCTATGACGAAGCGATCGGGCGTGCCCTGCTCGACGGCTATGCCGACGCCTTCGGCCTCTCCGATGCCGAGCGGACGGCGCTGCCCGTGCTGGCGCGCGGATCGGCGCTGCGCTTCACCCTCACCCGCGCGTGGGACTGGCTGAACACGCCGGCCGACGCACTCGTCACGCGGAAAGACCCCCTCGCCTTCCTGCGCCGGCTCGATTTCTATGCCGCGAGGGGCACGGAGTTGTTCACCGCGTGACCGAAGAGCTTCCCATCGTCTCGATCTTCACCGACGGCGCCTGCAAGGGCAATCCCGGCCCCGGCGGCTGGGGCGCGCTGCTGCGCATGGGCGCGACCGAGAAGGAGCTTTCCGGCGGCGAGGTGCAGACCACCAACAACCGCATGGAGCTGACCGCCGCGATCCGCGGGCTTCAGGCGTTGAAGCGCCCGTGCCGCGTCACGCTCACCACCGACAGCCGCTATGTGATGGACGGCCTCACCAAGTGGATACACGGCTGGCGCAAGAATGGCTGGAAGACCGCAGACAAGAAGCCGGTCAAGAATGCCGAGCTGTGGCAGGAGCTGCTCGCCGCAGCCGCTCCCCACCGGATCGACTGGAAATGGGTGAAGGGCCATGCCGGCCATGACGAGAATGAGCGCGTCGACCAACTCGCCAGCGCCGAGGCGCTGAAATTCGGCCGGCGCTGATGCCGCCCCTCCTCGCCCGGCTGCTGCCGCCGCTGATGCTGGTCGCATCCAACCTGTTCATGACGACGGCGTGGTACGGCCATCTCAAATATAAGGACCGGGCGCTCTGGCTGGTGGTGCTGGTGAGCTGGGGGATCGCCTTCTTCGAATATTGGCTGGCGGTGCCGGCCAACCGGATGGGCAGCAACGTCTATTCCGCCGCCCAGTTGAAGGCGATGCAGGAGGTCATCACGCTGACCGTCTTCGCCGGATTCTCGGTGCTCTATCTCGGGCAGAAGATCACATGGAACCACGCGATCGGCTTCGCGCTGATCGCCCTGGGCGCCTTCTTCGTGTTCCGCGCGCCCGCTAGCGGCTGAAGCGCCCCGGCGCATAGCGCACGGCGTCGACATGCGCGAGCATCGGATCGGGCGCCACCTTCCCCAGCAACGCCGCGCCGAGCTTGGCCGCGGCCGGTGCCGTCTGGATGCCGAACCCGCCCTGCCCCGCGAACCAGAAGAAGCCCGGCCGGTCTTCCGCGAAGCCATAGATCGGCAGGCGATCCGGCGCGAAGCTCCTGAGGCCGGCCCAGGAACGCTCCACCCGGTCGACCCGCCAGTCCACCACGCCGCCCATGCGATCGATCGCGGTGGCGACGTCGATCTCGTGCGGGGCCGCGTCGGCGGCGGGCGCCGGGGTCTCGTCGTGCGGGCTGAGCCAGAGCCGGCCGCCCGATTCGGGCTTGAAGTAGAAGCGCTCGGCCGCGTCGATCACCAGCGGCAGCGTGGAGGGCGCGGGCGGCGTCACCCGAAGCTGCGCGATCGTCCGCCGATAGGGGCGGATGCCGAGCGGCGCAGCGTCGGCGATGGTCGCCACTTCGTCAGCCCAGGCGCCGGCGGCGTTGACCAGCACGTCCGCCTCGATCGTCAGCGCATTGCCCGCGTCGATCCGCCAGCGCCCGCCCTCGCGCTCCGCGGAACGCAGCGGCGCGGCGCAGATCAGCTCCGCCCCCGCCGCCTTCGCCGCGCGCAGATAGGCGGCGTGGAGCGCGGCCACGTCGATGTCCGCCGTGCTCGCCTCCAGCAACCCGCGCCACGGCCCCGGCCGAAGCCCCGGCACGAGCGCCGCGATGGCTATCCCGTCGAGCGCCTCCAGCGCCACGCCGCTCCCGGCGAAACGCGCCTCGAAGGCATCGAGCGCCCCGAAGTCCGCCTCCGCCGCCAGATGCAGGGCGCGGCGCGGCGTCAGGAATCCGCGCTCGGAGAAGCCCTCGGGCGGCGCGGCGAGGAATTTCCCCGACGCGCTGGTGAGCGGCTGCACGCCCGGCCCGCCATAGCTCTCCGTCCAGAAGGCGGCGGAGCGGCCGGTGGCATGGTAGCCGGGCAGCGCCTCGGCCTCGATCATCGCCACCGAGGCGAACGGCGCGACTTCGGCGGCGAGGCTCGCGCCCGCCATCCCGGCGCCGACGATCACGATATCGAAGCGCTTCACCGGGCGGGCGCCTTCCGATCCAGGAAATCGTCGATGGCGGCGAGCGCGGGCAGGCGATTGTCGTCCGCCTCGCGCAGCACCTCGTGCCGCGCGGTGGGAAGCGTCAGCAGTTCCGCCTCGGGAAGCCGGCGCGCGGCCTCCGCGATCGCGCCATCGTCCACCAGCACGTCGAGCCCCGCCGCTTCGAGCAGCACCGGCGTCGCCACCGCTTCCAGCGCGCGCGGCCGGGCGATTCGCGCGGCCCCGGCCAGCGCCGCGCCCAGCCAGTTCCAGCTCGGCGGGCCGAGCGCGAGCCCCGGCTCCTGCCGCTTCCACCATTGCGAATCCTCATAGCGCTCGCGGCTGGCGGTGAGCCGGAGCTGGCGGCGCGGATCGGCCGGATCGTCCCGCCACGCCGCGCGATGGCCGAGGCCGAGCAGCTTCGCGCCGCGCACCATCGCGCGCGCCAGCGGCGCCGGGATTCGCCGCGTGTCGAGCGCCAGCATCGGCGCCACCAGCACCAGCGCATCGAGCCTGAGCCCCCGTTCGGCACAGGCACGGAGCGCGACATGCCCGCCCATCGAGTGCGCCACCAGCACATGCGGCCCCGGCGTCCGGGCCTTCCAGTCCGCCACGAACGCCATCAGATCGTCGATCAGCGGATCGAAGCTCAGCCGGTCGTCGGCCCATGCGCCGGGCACGGAACGCCCCGAACCACCCTGCCCGCGCCAGTCGAATCCCTCCGCGAACCATCCGCGCCCGTGCCAGTGATCGCAGGCCTCCAGATATTTCTCGATGAAGTCCGCCCGGCCGGACTGGAACAGCAGGCTGCCGCGCGGGCGCCCCTCCGCATCCCAGCGCCAGGCGCGATGCGCCCAGCCGTCGGCGGCCTTCCACGTCCAGAATCGCATCCCCTCCGGGTGCCTGCGGCGGTCGAAGATCGAGTCGGCGGGGAGAACGTCTAAAGGCATCGTCCGGGCTGGTTACGGTTTGGCAAGCCCCGCCGTCTAGTGTCCGCAGCCATGCAGACGGTTCTGATCGGAATCATGGCAGGCGGCCTCATCGCCGCACTCGCCTACGCGACGTGGACGGATATCCGTTCGCGCATCATTCCGAATCCGCTCAACGCCGGCATCGCGCTCTCCGCGCCCTTGTGGTGGTGGGCATCGGGGCTCAGCCCGTGGCCGGGGATGGCGATCCAGCTCGCCCTCGGCGGCGCGGCGCTGCTGGTGTTCATGGGCGCCTTCGCGATGGGCGCGATGGGCGGCGGCGACGTCAAGCTGATCGCCGCGCTGGGGCTCTGGCTGCTGCCCCTGGACTTCTTCCAAATGATCGTCTGGATGTCGCTGGGCGGCGGATTGCTCACCTTCGGAATGCTGATCTGGAAGTGGGCAAGGAAAAACGAAGGCCAGCTTGAAATCCCTTATGGCGTGGCAATCGCTGCCGCGACAGCGCCCGTTCTAGCCGAACGATATATTTACCATTTCGCGGGATAATCCGGGTTCAAGATGGACCTGGGCCTGTAGGGGGCAAACGACGTCATGGATGGAAAGAAGCTAGCACTGCTGATCGGCGCGTTATTCGTCGCCGCAGTGACCGCGATCATGGCGAAGAGCATGTTCGGCGCGTCCGGTGCCCCGCAGGTCTTGGCGGCCCCCGCCCCCGTCCCGACCGGGCCGAAGGTGCTGGTGGCGACCAAGCCGCTGCCGGTTGGCACGATCCTCGGGCCGGATGCCTTCCGCTTCCAGCCCTGGCCGAAGGATCTGGTCGATGGCGCTTATTATGTCCAGGGCCAGGCCAATGCCGATCCGGCGAAGATGGCGGGCATGGTCGTCCGCTCGGAGATCACCGCCGGCCAGCCGCTGACCCAGGGCGCGCTCGTCTCGCCGCAGGACCGTGGCTTCCTCGCCGCCGCGCTGACGCCGGGGATGCGCGCCGTCACCGTTCCGGTGGGCGGCGCGACCGGCGTGGCCGGCTTCGTCTTCCCCGGCGACCGCGTCGACCTCGTGCTGACGCAGGATGTTCAGGCCAATGGCGACAGCGGCCAGCCGCTCCGCGCATCGGAGACGATGATCCGCAACATCCGCGTCCTCGCCACCGACCAGCGCACCGACAATCAGCCGACGTCGGACGGCAAGACCGATGTGCGCAACTTCTCGATGGTGACGCTCGAAGTGACGCCCAAGATGGCGGAGAAGATCGGCGTCGCGCAGAAGCTCGGCTCGCTCTCGCTGTCGCTGCGCCCGCTCGCGGACAACACGCAGGAGCTGGAGCAGGAGATCGCCGCCGGCGACATCAACGTCCCCGCCGGCACGGACCCGAAGGCCGAGCGCAAGATGCTGCTCGACATGGCGAGCCGCCCGCAGGACACGCAGACCACCTTCACGACCGGCGGCGAGGTGTCTCGCTTCGCCCGGTCTTCGATGCCGCGCACGCAGGTCGCGACGGCCGCTCCGGCGGCGGGCGGCAGCGCCGCCCCGGCCGCGCCCGCCTTCGCCGGCCCGGTCGTTCGCGTCGCCCGCGGCAACACCGTCACCGACACGCCCGTGGGGGGGAAGTGATAATGTCGATGAAGCCGATCTATCGCCACGGCGCCACGGGCACAGCCCTCGCCGCGGCCCTCGCGCTGGGCCTGATCGCCGCGCCGTCGGCGCCCGCCGCGGCCTGGCCGGCCGCCGCCCGGCCGCACCACGCGACCGCCCGCACGGCGCCGATGCCGAACGTCACCACCGGCGGCGCGGCCGTCGCCGTGGCGCCGGGGCAGGCGATCACGCTCTCCACCGGGCGCGGCCAGCTCATCACGCTGCCCCGCCCGATGTCCGACCTGTTCATCGCCGATCCCGCGATCGCCGACGTGCAGGTCCGCTCGCCCACCCGCCTCTATGTGTTCGGCAAGGCCAGCGGCGAGACGACGCTTTCCGCCACGGCGAAGGATGGTTCGGTGGTCTTCTCCACCTCGGTCCGCGTCGGCCCGAACATCGGCAATATCGGCCAGATGCTGAAGATCGCGATGCCCGAGGCGCAGATCACGGCGACGCCGATGAACGGCCTCGTCGTGCTGACCGGCACCGTCGCCGCCCCCGATGACATCGAGGAGGCGAGCCGCCTCGTCACCGCCTTCGTCGGCAAGGACGTGCAGGTGGTCAGCCGCATCAAGACGGCGACGCCGCTTCAGGTGATGCTGAAGGTGCGGTTCGCGGAGGTGAGCCGTTCGTTCGACAAGAGCATCGGCTTCAACATCCTGACCAGCGATTCCACCGGCGGCTTCAAGTTCGGCCTCGGACAGGGGCAGGCGATCGATCCCGATACGCTGAAAACCGCCATTCCGACCACCGGCTCGGTGCTGAACTTCGCCGGCCCGCTCGCCGGCCTCAACATCATGAGCGCGCTCGATCTCGCGGAGACCGACGGCCTCGCCACCACGCTCGCCCAGCCGACGCTGACCGCGCTTTCGGGCGAGACCGCGAGCTTCCTCGCCGGCGGCGAGATCCCGATCCCGGTGCCGCAATATCAGGGCGTCACCACGATCGAGTACAAGCAGTACGGCGTCAGCCTCGCCTTCACGCCGACGGTACTCGGCGACGGGCGCATCTCGATGCGCGTGCGGCCCGAGGTTTCGCAGCTCGACAAGACCAACGGCGTGACGATCGGCAGCATCTCCGTGCCCGGCATCCTCACGCGGCGCACCGAAACCACCGTGGAGCTGGGCTCTGGCCAGTCCTTCGTGATCGGCGGCCTGCTCAACAACAATGCCAACAATTCCGTCAACAAGGCGCCCTTCCTGGGCGACCTGCCGATCATCGGGCAGCTCTTCCGCTCGAACGGATGGAAGCGCGATGAGGACGAGCTGGTGATCGTCGTCACGCCTTATCTGGTGCGGCCGGTGTCGGACAACAGGATCGCGCTGCCGACGGACGGCTATCGCATGGCGAACGACGCGCAGATCATCGCGCTCGACCAGCAGGCCGACGGCAAGTCGGGCAAGAAGGGCAAATATCCCAAGGCCCTGCCGCCCGTCACCGCGCCGGCCCCCGATCCGTCGCGCAAGACCACGCCGGACGCGCCCGCTCCCGGCTTCTCGATCAATTGAGGATGCTCGTCATGGCCCAGCAGCTTCGCCATTTCGCCATCGGGCGCGCGGCTCTCGCCCTCGCCCTTGCCACCGGGGCGCTTGCCGGGGCGCACGCGGCAACCGTCAACCGCTCGATGGAATCGGTCCATCAGCCGGTCGTCAGCCGCACGGATTATGTGATCGACGTCCAGGCCTCGCCCAACGGCCTCGCCCCCGGTGAGGCCGACCGGCTGACCGGCTGGTTCGACGGCCTGAACCTCGGCTATGGCGACACCGTCGCGATCGACGATCCGTCGGGCTGGCGCGGCGGCGGCGCGCGCGATGCGGTGGCGGCGGTGGTCGCGCGGTACGGGATGCTCGTGTCGCACGAGCCCGCGCCCGTCACCGCCGGGCATCCCGAAGCCGGCACGGTACGCATCGTGGTGAGCCGCGCGGTCGCCCATGTCGAGGGCTGCCCGGATTGGTCGCACGGCAATTTCTCCGAATATAGCGGTGCGTCCATGTCGAACTTCGGCTGCGCGAGCGCCAACAACCTCGCCCAGATGATCGCCAATCCGCAGGATTTGATCGAGGGCCGCACCGGCGACCGCTCGGGCGACGCGATGCTCAGCGTCAAGGCGATCAAGACCTTCCGCGATGCTGCTGCGACCGGGGCCGGCCCGCTCAAGCAGGAAAGCACGAAGACGGGGAGCAACTGATGAACGCACCCTTCCAGCACCGGACCGCCGGCACGCGCGATCCCTTCGCCGCCTTCGTCTGCGACGAAGCGACGGTGGATCTGCTCCATCCCATCGTCATCGAGAATGGCTGGGCGCCCGAGAAGGTGGTCCGTGGCGGCCTGCGCGCGGCCGTGCAGGCGCTGGCCGTGGCGGCCAGCCCGATGATCCTGTTCGTCGACATGTCGGAATGCGGCGATCCGCTGAGCGACATCAACGCGCTCGCCGAAGTCTGCGAGCCGGGCACGGTGGTGATCGCCGCCGGCCAGGTGAACGATGTCCGCCTCTATCGCGATCTCGTCGCCAGCGGCATCCAGGATTATCTGCTGAAGCCGTTCAACCCCGACCAGATGCGCGAGGCATTGGCCCATGCGCAGTTCACCCTCTCCGGCCCGCGCTCGACGGAGCATGTGGTCGATCGCCCGCATCTGATGACGGCGGTGGTCGGCGTGCGGGGCGGCGTCGGTGCGTCGACGATCGCGACCTCGCTCGGCTGGCTGCTCGGCAGCACCGAGGGCCGCTCGACCGCGCTGCTCGATCTCGACGTGCATTTCGGCACGGGCGCGCTCGCCTTCGACGTGGAGCCTGGCCGCGGCCTCACCGACGCGATCGAGAATCCCAGCCGCATCGACGGCCTGTTCATCGAGCGCGCGATGGTGAAGGCCGCCGACAAGCTCTCGATCCTCTCGGCCGAGGCGCCGCTCAACCAGCCGCTCATCACCGATGGTTCGGCCTTCTACCAGCTTCAGGAGGAGCTGAAGGCCGCGTTCGAGGCGACCGTGCTCGATCTGCCGCGCCACATGCTGATCCAGCACCCGCATCTGCTGCACGACGTGCAGACCATCGTGCTGGTGGTGGAGCTGACGCTGGCCGGCGCGCGCGACACGATCCGTATGCTCTCCTGGCTCAAGGCCAATGTGCCCGCCGCTCAGGTGATGGTGCTCGCCAATCGCGTCGTGCCCGGCGCCGTGGGCGAGATCACGCGCAAGGAGTTCGAGGAATCGATCGAGCGCAAGATCAGCCTGTGCGTGCCCTATGACGTCAAGCTGTTCGCGCAGGCGGCCAAGCTCGGCAAGCCGCTCGCCGAAGTCGCCAAGTCGCACAAGACGGCGGCCCCGATCGGCGAACTGGCCCGCTCCATCTCACGCGCCGCCGACACCGGCCTCGCCAGGCCCGCCGAGGAGGGGGAGGGCAAGTCGCTGATCGGCAAGCTCAGCGATCTGAAGTCGCTGTTGCCCGGACGGAAGGCGAAATGAGGTCGGCCGGCGCGTCCCGCGTTTCCCGCGCCGCGCCGGGCCTTGAGGACAGGAAGGCGATCGGCTGATGTTTCCGGCAGTTCTTCTCGCATTCAGCGCCGCGGTTTCGCTGGGCCTGCTGGCGCTGGCCTTTTCCGGTCCGTCGGTGGGCAAGGCCAAGACGCGCCGGATGAGCGAACTCAAGACCCGCCATTCGGGCGGTGACTCATCGGTCACGGCCCAGATGCGCCGCGCCCTCACCCAGCGCGACACCAAGCTCGATTCCTACGCCAGCCGCTTCCTGCCCAATCCCGAGCTGCTGCGTCAGCGCCTCGCCATGACGGGCAAGAGTTGGACGCTCGGCCAATATGGCGCGGCCTGCGCAGGCCTTGCCGCGCTCATCATGTTCCTGCTGGTGGTGAAGGGTGCGGGCTTCCTGATCGCGCTGCTGGCCGGCCTCGCGATCGGCCTCGGCGTGCCGCACAAGGCGGTCGGCGTCCTGATCGCGCGCCGCGTGAGCCAGTTCACCGCGCGCTTCCCCGATGCGATCGAGCTTCTCGTGCGCGGCCTGCGATCGGGCCTGCCGATCACCGAGACGCTGGGCGTGGTGGGCAACGAGATTCCCGGCCCGGTCGGCGTCGAGTTCCGCCTGATCGGCGACCGCATCAAGATCGGCCGCACCATGGAAGCGGCGATGCAGGAAACCGCGGACCGGCTCGGCACGCCCGAATTCCAGTTCTTCACCATCACGCTGGCGATCCAGCGCGAGACGGGCGGCAACCTCGCCGAGACGCTCGCCAATCTGGCGGACGTGCTGCGCAAGCGCGCGCAGATGAAGCTGAAGATCAAGGCGATGTCATCGGAATCGAAGGCGTCGGCCTATATCGTGGGCTCCCTGCCCTTCTTCGTGTTCGGCGCCGTCTACTTCATGAACCCGAGCTATCTGATGGGCTTCTTCACGCAGACCCGCCTGATGATCGCGGGCGGCGTCGGCCTGGTCTGGATGGCGATCGGCGCCTTCATCATGGCCAAGATGGTCAATTTCGAGATCTGATCGGCGAGGACGAGACGAGCATGTACACAGCGCCGCATCCGAGCATCATGGGCATCGATCTGAAGCTGATCGGCACGATGCTGGCCGGCATGGCGACGCTCGCCGTGCTGGTCGCGCTCTATGCCGCCACGACGGTGCGCAACCCGATGGCCAAGCGGGTGAAGGCGCTGAACGAGCGGCGCGAGCAGCTCAAGCTCGGCATCACCGCCTCCACCTCGAAGCGGCGCGCCAAGCTCACCACGCGCACCGAGGCGACCGACTGGATGCGCTCGACGCTGGGCAATCTGAAGGTGCTTCAGGACAGCCAGCTCAAGCAGGCGCAGATCAAGCTCCTTCAGGCGGGCATCCGCTCCAAGGATGCCGCCGTCGCGGTGATCTTCGCGCGCATGGTGCTGCCGATCGTGATCGGCGGCACGGCGCTGGTGGGCGTCTACGGGCTCGGCTGGTTCCCGACCAAGGGTCCGCTCTTCCACTATATGGTCGTCGCCGGCGCGCTGGTGCTGAGCTACAAGGGGCCGGACATCTGGCTCAAAAACACCATCACCAAGCGCAGCGCCGCGATCCGCAAGGGCCTGCCCGACGCGCTCGACCTGCTGGTGATCTGCGCCGAGGCCGGCCTCACCGTCGACGCCGCCTTCAGCCGCGTCGCGCGCGAACTGGGCAAGGCCTATCCCGAGCTGGGCGACGAGTTCATGCTCACCGCGATCGAGCTGGGCTTCCTCACCGAACGCCGGCAGGCCTTCGAGAATCTCGCCACCCGCGTGGCGCTCGACAATGTGCGCGGCGTCGTCACCACCATGATCCAGACGGAGAAATACGGCACCCCGCTGGCTTCGGCGCTGCGCGTGCTGTCGGCCGAGTTCCGCAACGAGCGCATGATGCGCGCCGAGGAAAAGGCCGCCCGCCTGCCCGCGATCATGACCGTGCCGCTGATCCTCTTCATCCTGCCGGTGCTGTTCGTCGTGATCCTCGGGCCGGCGGCCTGCTCGATCTCCGACGCCATGTCCTCGGGCAGGATGGGCTGACGCACCGGGGGCTGCGGGAACGCCGCCCCCCGCCCATCGGTTCTCCCTCCGCAACGAGGAGAGGACCGATGGGCTTTACCGCAAACCAGTGGGCGATCGTCGCCCTCGTGCTGGTGCTCGGCTGGCTGCTGGGCCTGCTGTCGCGCTCGGGCGGGGCGAAGTGGCGCCGCGCCTATGAGGAGGAGCAGGAAGCCCGCATCGCCGCCGAAAAGCGTGAGCAGGCCGCCCGCGAGCATGTCGCCGAGCTGGAACGGCAGCTCGCCGGCCGGCCCATCGGCCCCGGCACGGCGGCGGCGATCGGCGCGGCCGCTTCCGGCACGCGCGACGATCTCGCCCTCATCCACGGCATCGGCCGCAACCGCGAGACGGTGCTGAACGAGGCCGGCATCCACAATTACCGTCAGGTCGAGGATCTTTCCGCCACCGATGCCGAGATATTGGAAACCCGCCTGGGCCTGCCCTCCGGCACCATCGCACGGGAGGAATGGCGGGAGCAGGCGGCTCTCCTGCGCCGTGGCGAGATCGAGACCCACCGTACGCGCTATCCATGACGTTCGACTTTTCCGATCGATCTGCTCGATATTATATCGATTCTGTCGGATCCGAAATGGCAGCATACATATCCCGCCGCCGCCACCCACTGCCGGGCGGCCCAAAGGGGATATTGCCATGACCGAGACCAGCTCTTCGCCCGCCGCCGCCTTGCCGCTCGTCGGGCGTATCGGACTAGCGGCGATCTTCCTGCTGAGCGGCTTCTCGAAGCTCGCCGCCCCGGCCGCGACGATCGGCTATATCCAGTCCGCCGGGCTGCCGCTGCCGCAGGTCGCCTTCGGGATCGCCGCGCTGATCGAGGTGGGCGGCGGGCTCGCGCTCGTGCTGGGCTTCCGCACGCGGATCGTCGCGGCCATCCTGGCGGCGTTCGCGATCGTCACCGCCTTCGCCTTCCACCACGATCTCGCCGACCAGGGCCAGTTCATCAACTTCTGGAAGAATGTCGCGATGGCCGGCGGCCTGCTCCAGGTCGTCGCCTTCGGAGCCGGCCGCTTCAGCCTCGACGCGCGCCGCTGAGCTTTATTTCGGGCCGGCCGGAGCCGCCTCCACCGGCGGCTTCGGCTGGCGGATGTAGGACTGGCCCGGTTGCAGCGCGGCCGGGTCTTCCTGCGAGCCGACATCCTCTGGCGGCTTGGCCATCGGGTCCGGCCCATGCTTGTGGCGCGCCGCCGCGCCGAACGGCTGGGCCGGCTTGTCGTCCGCCGGCGCCAGCTTGACCGGGGCCGCCGCGACCAGCAGCGCGCCCATCATCATCACGATCACCGTCTTCATTTCGTCCTCAGAGCCGCCTGCGCAGCCGCAAGCCGCGCGATCGGCACGCGATAGGGCGAAGCGGAGACATAATCGAGCCCCACCTTCTCGCAGAAGGCGATCGATGCCGGATCGCCGCCATGCTCGCCACAGATGCCGAGCTTGATGTCGGGGCGCGTCTTGCGGCCGCGCTCGGCGGCGATCTCGATCAGCTCGCCCACGCCCTCGGTATCGAGGCTGACGAACGGATCCTTCGCGTAGATGCCCTTCTCGACATAGACCGACAGGAACCGCGCCGCATCGTCGCGCGAGACGCCGAGCGTGGTCTGCGTCAGATCGTTGGTGCCGAAGGAGAAGAACTCGCCCACCTCGGCGATCTCGCCCGCCTTGAGCGCCGCGCGCGGCAGCTCGATCATGGTGCCGACCAGATAATCGAGCGTGCGCCCCTTCTCCGCGAACACGGCCTCGGCCGTATCGTCGATCACCTTCTTCATCAGTTCGAGCTCGCGACGGGTGGCGACGAGCGGCACCATCACCTCGGGGATCGGCGCCTCGCCCGATTTCGCCGCGACGTCGCACGCCGCCTCGAAGATGGCGCGGGCCTGCATCTCGTAGATCTCGGGATAGGTCACGCCCAGGCGGCAGCCGCGATGGCCGAGCATCGGGTTGAACTCGTGCAGCTCGGAGGCGCGCTGGCGAAGCTGCTCGACGGTCAGCCCCGAGGCGGTGGCCACTTCCTCGAACTCATGCTCCTCATGCGGCAGGAACTCGTGGAGAGGCGGATCGAGCAGGCGGATCGTCACCGGCAGGCCCGCCATGATCTCGAAGATCGAGGCGAAGTCGGCGCGCTGCTCGGGCAGCAGCCTGGCAAGCGCGGCGCGGCGGCCGGCCTCCTTGTCCGCAAGGATCATCTGGCGCACCGCCGTGATGCGCCCCGCGTCGAAGAACATGTGCTCGGTGCGGCAGAGCCCGATGCCCTCCGCGCCGAAATCGCGCGCCGTCTGGCAATCGAGCGGCGTCTCGGCGTTGGTGCGCACCTTGAGGCGACGCACCTTGTCGGCCCACTCCATCAGCGTCCCGAAATCGCCGGCCAGCTCCGGCTGCACGGTCGCGACCTCGCCCGCCATCACCTCGCCGGTCGAGCCGTCGATGGTGATGACATCGCCCTCGCGGAACTCGCGGCCCGAGGCGCGCAGGCGCTTCGCCTTCGCATCGATGGCCAGCGTCCCCGCGCCCGAAACGCAGGGGCGCCCCATGCCGCGCGCCACGACGGCGGCGTGGCTGGTCATGCCGCCGCGCGCCGTCAGGATGCCGCGTGCCGCGTGCATCCCGTGGATGTCCTCCGGCGACGTCTCGATGCGGACGAGGATGACCGCATCGCCCCGCTCCGCGCGCGTCTCGGCGGTCTCGGCGTCGAACACGACGATGCCTGAGGCGGCGCCCGGCGAGGCGGGCAGGCCCTTGGCGATCACGTCGCGCGGCGCGTTCGGATCGAGCGTCGGGTGGAGAAGCTGGTCCAGCGCCTGCGGATCGACGCGCAGGATCGCCGTGTCGCGATCGATCAGCCCTTCGCTCGCCATCTCCACCGCGATCTTGAGCGCCGCCTTGGCGGTGCGCTTGCCCGAGCGCGTCTGGAGCATCCAGAGCTTGCCCTCCTGCACGGTGAACTCGATGTCCTGCATGTCGCGATAATGCGTCTCGAGCAGGTCGAACACGCGCGCCAGCTCGGCATAGACCTCGGGCATCGCCTCTTCCATCGAGGGGGCCTTGGCGCCCGCCTCATCCTTCGCGGCCTTGGTGAGGTATTGCGGCGTGCGGATGCCGGCGACGACATCCTCGCCCTGCGCGTTGATGAGGAACTCGCCATAATAAGCGCGGTCGCCCTTCGACGGATCGCGCGTGAAGGCCACGCCCGTCGCCGACGTGTCGCCCATATTGCCGAACACCATCGCCTGCACGTTCACCGCCGTGCCCCAGTCGCCGGGGATGTCGTTCAGGCGGCGATAGACCTTGGCCCGCTCCGACTGCCAGGAGCCGAACACCGCGCCGACCGCGCCCCAGAGCTGCTCCTGCACATCCTGCGGGAAGGGCTTGCCCCACTGCTCCTCAACGAGAGCCTTGTAGCGGGCGACGAGGCCCTTCCAGTCATCGGCCTCCATCTCGGTGTCGAGATTGTAGCCCTTGTCCTCCTTGGCGATCTCCAGCGCTTCCTCGAAGGCGCCGTGATCCAGCTCCAGCACGACATCGGAATACATCTGGATGAAGCGGCGATAGCTGTCCCACGCGAAGCGCTCGTCGCCCGAGCCGGTCGCCAGCCCCTCGACCGTCTGGTCGTTGAGGCCGAGGTTCAGCACGGTGTCCATCATGCCCGGCATCGACACCCGCGCGCCCGAGCGCACCGACACCAGCAGCGGATCGCCCGCATCGCCGAAGCGCTTGCCCGTGATGCCCTCGATATGCGCGATGCCGGCGGCCACTTCGGCCTTCAGACTGTCGGGGAAGGCCTCGCCTTCCTCATAATAGCGGGCGCACATGGCCGTGGAGATGGTGAAGCCCGGCGGCACCGGCAGGCCGATCGAGGCCATCTCGGCCAGATTGGCGCCCTTGCCGCCGAGCAGATTCTTGTCGCCCGCGCCCCCGTCCGACACGCCGCCGCCGAAGCGATAGACGTAGCGGACGGCGCCGCCCTCTCCCTTATTCGTTGCAGAACCTGTGGAGAGGACGGTGGCCACGATGTCTATCCCTCAATCTTGGAGAAGTCGGCGACCTTTTGCATTGCAGCACGCAATTTATCAAGCAAGGCGAGACGCGTTTCGCGCTTCGTCTCATCTTGGGAATTGACCGTCACACCATCAAAAAAGCGATCAATTGTAGGACGAATAACTGACAACGCAGTCATCGCTTCTTCGAATTGCTCGCGCGCAATTGCTTCTTCCGCAACGGGGAGTTGCGTGTCGAGCATCTGCGCGAGTTCGGCTTCGGCGGCGTCGGGCGCGTAGGTAAAGCCGGTGAAGGTTTTCGGTTCCGTGCCCTTCTTGGCCTCGGCCTTGAGGATGTTGGCGGCGCGGCGATAGCCGGCGAGGAGGTTGGCGCCGTCGTCGGTCTCGACGAAGGCCTGCAACGCCTTCACGCGGGCGAGCAGGCGAACGAGATCGTCCTCGCCGCCGAGCGCGAACACCGCGTCGATGAGGTCGTGGCGGACGCCGGCTTCGCGCTGCTGGACCTTGAGGCGGTCGGCAGCAAAATCAACGAAGTCGGTCACCGCCAGCCATTGAGCCCGCCAAATAAAATCATCTTCCGATCTATCCCACGTCGGGTGATTTTTGCTCATATTCCCGCCGATCCGAAGCAGCTCATCTCGGAAAAGAGGCAATACGAGATAATTAGAGATAGCAAACTTCATCACTGCCTGAAGGCTCAGCCGCAGTTCGCCGTCTACAATAAGGCGAGCGCTGCCAAGAGTAGCCCTTCGCAGAGCATACGGATCCTTTGATCCCGTCGGCAGATCGCGAATACCATAGAAGCCCGCGAGCGTATCCAGCTTGTCCGCAAGGCTCACCGCCACCGTCACCGGCGCGGTGGGGACATCATCGCCCTGCCCGACCGGCTTGTAGTGATCGCGGATCGCGTCGGCGACGGCATCCGGCAGGCCCTCGGCCCGCGCGTAATAGCCGCCCATCACGCCCTGAAGCTCGGGGAACTCGCCGACCATGCCGGTGACGAGATCCGCCTTGGCGAGACGCGCGGCCTGCTCGGCCTGATCCGCCAAGGTGATGGAAGGGGCTGGATTCGTACCAGCGCCCACAATCCCCTCTTCGACCAGCCAGCGCGCCAGCTTGGCCACGCGCTCCACCTTGTCGGCGACGGTGCCGAGCTTTTCGTGGAAGACGATCTGGTCGAGCTTCTTGGCCTGCGTCGCGAGCGCGATCTTCAGATCCTGCTCCCAGAAGAAGCGCGCATCCGACAGCCGCGCGGCCAGCACCTTGGCATTGCCCTCGACGATCGCCTTGCCGCCGTCCGCTGCCACGATATTGGCGGTGCAGACGAAGGCCGGGGCGAGCTTCCCCTCGCCGTCGACACAGGCGAAATATTTCTGGTTGGTCCGCATGGTGAGCTGGATCACCTCGCGCGGGACCGAGAGGAACGCCGGGTCGAAGCGGCCGAGCAGCGGCACCGGCCATTCGGTGAGGCCTGCATTCTCATGCACCAGCCCCTCGTCCTCGACGAGCGTGAAGCCGGCGATGGCGGCGGCCTCCTCGGCCTCCTCGCGCACGATCACGCGGCGCTCGCGATGATCGACGATGACATGCGCCGCGTGCAGCGTCGCCTCATAGGCGTCGGCGGTCGGGATCGCGATCGGGCCGGTGCTGTGGAAGCGATGACCGACCGTCTCACGGCCGCTCTCGATGCCGTCGATCGAGGTCGGCACCACGGCATCGCCGAACAGCGCGACGATGCCCTGCAACGGGCGCACCCAGCGCAAGCTCTCGGACGAGGACGACGCCTTGCCCCAGCGCATCGACTTCGGCCACGGGAAGGCGCGGATGATCGCGGGCACGGCCTCGGCCAGCACGTCCGGCGTCGGGCGGCCGGGTTTGTCGATCACCGCAAAGAGTACCTTGTTGCCCTTGGCGTCCTCACGCTCGACGAGCTGGTCGCGGGTGAGGCCGGTCTTGCCGAGGAAGCCGGCGAGCGCCTGCTCCGGCGCGTCCGCGCGGGGGCCTTTCAGCTCCTCGGACACAGCCTCGGTCGCTTCGGGCAAGCCCCGCGCGATCAGCGCGAGGCGGCGCGGCGTCACGAAGCCCTCGATGTCCTTCGCCTTGAGCCCGGCCTTGGCCAGCTCGGCCTCCAGCAGGCGCACGAGATCGGCCGACGCCTTCTCCTGCATCCGCGCGGGGATTTCCTCGCAGAGGAGTTCGAGAAGGAAATCCGTCATGCCACCCACCCCGGGAATTGCTCCTGCCACTCGGGCGTATTCTTCTCGATCCACGACGCGCACGCGCCCTTCGCCAGATCGCGGACGCGACCGATATAGGCCTGACGCTCCGCCACCGAGATCACGCCGCGCGCCTGCAACAGGTTGAAGGTGTGGCTGGCCTTGATCGCCTGCTCATAGGCCGGCAGCGGGAGCTTGGCCTCAAGGCAGCGCTCGCATTCGGCGGCGGCCTTCTTGAAGGTGTCGAACAGCGCCTCGGTGTTGGCGATCTCGAAATTATAGGCGCTCTGCTGGCGCTCGTTTTCGAGATAGACGTCGCCGTAGCTGACGCCCTCGTCGTTGAACTTGAGGTCGTACACCCGGTCCACGCCCTGGATATACATGGCGAGGCGTTCGAGGCCGTAGGTCAGCTCGCCGGTGACGGGCTTGCAGTCATAGCCGCCGACCTGCTGGAAATAGGTGAACTGCGTCACCTCCATGCCGTCGCACCAGACTTCCCAGCCAAGGCCCCATGCGCCGAGAGTCGGGCTCTCCCAATCGTCTTCCACGAAGCGGATGTCGTGCCTGGTGAAGTCGATGCCGATCGCCTTCAGCGAGCCCAGATACAGCTCCTGAAGGTTCGCCGGCGAGGGCTTCAGCACCACCTGATACTGGTAATAATGCTGGAGCCGGTTCGGGTTTTCACCGTAGCGGCCGTCGGTCGGGCGGCGCGAGGGCTGGACGTAGGCCGCCTTCCACGGCTTCGGGCCGAGCGCGCGGAGCGTGGTGGCGGGGTGGAAGGTGCCGGCCCCCATCTCCATGTCATAGGGCTGGAGGATCAGGCAGCCCTGATCGCTCCAATAATCATGGAGCGTCAGGATCAGCCTCTGGAAGCTCAGCGGCTCAGGATGGTGTGACATGCTTCCCTTATGGCGGGCGTGGTTCTGGATGGTCCCCGCCTTGGCGCAGCCCTCCCGCCCGGTCAAGCAAACGCGGTTCGCAGCACCCCGCTTGCGTGTCGGCGCACCGCGTGTAGGACGGCGGCATGAAGCTGAATCGCGCGGCTGTCCGCACCGCCATCCTCCTCGCGCTGCTCCAGCCCGCGCTGCCGCCTGCCCTGATGGCGCACCGGCCCGTCGAGCACGCCAGGGGCCACGCCCCCCACCCCGCGCTGTGGAAGCTCAGCAAGGGGCCGTCGACCATCTATCTGTTCGGCACGATCCACGCCCTGCCCCCGCATTTCGAGTGGGAGACGCCGCAGCTCCGCGCCGCTTTCGCCCAGTCGGACCGGCTGGTGCTGGAAGCGGTGATCGATCAGGATCCGGCCAAGTCCGCCGCCGCGCTGATGCGGATCGGGATGCCGGCCTCGCCGCTGCCGCCGCTCGCCGATCGGATCGCGCCCAAATATCGCCCGGCGCTGGCCGGGATGATCGCGAAAAGCGCCGTCCCCGCCGCGACGCTCAACGCGATGAAGACATGGGCCGCCGGGATGCTGCTGTTCGGCACCACCGTGCAGTCGCTCGGCGTCAGCAGCGCGGATGGCGTGGAGGAGCGGCTCAAGGCCGAGTTCCGCGCCACCGGCAAGCCTGTCGAGGGGCTCGAGACGCTGGAGCAGCAGCTCGGCTTCTTCGACACGCTGACGGAGCCGCAACAGCGCGACTTCCTCGAAAGCGTGGTCGATCAGAAGGGCAATGACGCGGCCGATTTCGGCAAGATGCTCGGTGCCTGGTCGCATGGCGACGAGAAGGGCATCTCGGCGAGCTTCGACAAGGACATGAAGAAGTCCGACGTGCTGCGCACCGTGCTGATCGCGCGGCGGGACCAGCATTGGGCCGACGCCATCGTCAGCCGCCTCGGCCAGCCGGGGACGCAGTTCGTGGCGGTCGGCGCGGGGCATCTGGTCGGGCCGGATTCGGTGCAGGCGATGCTGGCCAAGCTCGGCTACAAGGCGGAGCGGGTGGAGTAGGTTCTCCTCGTCATCCCGGACTTGATAGCCGCAAGCGCCGCGTCGGCAGCCCTGGACCCCGGCTTTCGCCGGGGAGACGGAAGAAAAGCTCACCCTCGGACGGGCGAGCGCCGCCCATATCCGTATGCGCATACGGATAGACTCCTTGCCCATTTTCCCCTATGCGCGCCCGCTTGCCGGTCAGGGTCATCCCTGGAGGCCTGGTCGGCAATGGTACAAACCAATTGGAGAATTGAGCGATGAGCGATCAGCTAACGCTGGCTGCCGAAACGCGCGATCGGGCTGGCAAGGGAGCCTCCCGTCATCTGCGCCGTGAAGGCCGCGTCCCCGCCGTGATCTACGGCGACAACAAGGAACCGGTCTCGATCCACGTCAACGAGCGCGAGCTCATGAAGGCGCTGAACACCGGCCACTTCATGAACTCGGTCGTGATGATCGAGGGCACCGGTGCGGCCATCCGCACGCTGCCCAAGGATGTGCAGCTTCACCCGGTCACCGATCGCCCGCTCCATGTCGACTTCTTCCGCATCGGCGAGCACTCGACCGTCCATGTCAACGTGCCGCTGCACTTCGTCGACGAAGAGCTGTCGCCGGGCCTGAAGCGCGGTGGCGTGCTCTCGATCGTCCGTCACGAGATCGAGCTGATCGTCGATGCGGCGCTGATCCCCGACCAGATCGTCGTCAGCATGAAGGGCTTCGACGTCGGCGAGTCGGTCCACATCTCGTCCGTCGCCCTGCCGACCGGCGCGAAGCTCGCGATCGAAGACCGTGACTTCACCGTCGCGACGATCACCGCTCCGTCGGCGCTGAAGTCGGCCGAAGGCGCTTCGGCTGACGAAGCCGAAGGCACCGCCGAGGCGTAAGCCAGGACACCATCCCCCCGTCACCCCGGCGAAAGCCGGGGTCCAGGGCTGCAAGCGCAGCGCCTGGGGCTCTGGATCCCGGATCAAGTCCGGGATGACGGAAAGGGATCGTCAGCGGAGATCGTGACCATGCAGCTCTGGGTCGGTCTCGGCAATCCGGGCGCGCAATATGCGCTGCACCGGCACAATGTCGGCTTCATGGCGGTGGACGCCATCGCCGAGACCCATGGTTTCGAACCGTGGAAGAAGCAGTTTCGCGGATGGTCCTCGCTGGGCCGCATCGGCTCGCAGCGCATCCTGCTCCTGAAACCCGCCACCTTCATGAACGAGAGCGGCCTGTCGGTCGGCGAAGCGGCGCGCTTCTACAAGCTCGACGTGGGCGCGATCACGGCCTTCCACGACGAACTCGACATCGCCCCCTTCCGCGTGAAGGTGAAGACCGGTGGTGGTGCTGCCGGCCATAACGGCCTGCGCTCGATCGATCAGCATATGGGGCAGGATTATCGCCGCGTCCGCCTCGGCATCGGCCATCCGGGCCACAAGGATCGCGTGACCGGCTATGTGCTGGGCAACTACGCCAAGGCGGAGATGGACCCGCTCGCCGACATGCTCGGTGCCGTCGCGGCGGAGGCCCCATGGCTCGCGGCCGGCGGCGACGCACGCTTCATGAGCGAGGTCGCGCTCCGCCTTCAGGATTAGGACTGGCCGGCCGCGAGATCGCGCGCCACCTCGGCCAGCAGCCATTCCCGGAAGCGCTTGATCTTGGGCACCGAGCGCCGGTGCTCGGGCACCACCAGCCAATAGGCATAGCCTCGTGTCGAGGTCTGCGCGAAGGGACGCACCAGGCGCCCGTCGGCCAGATCGTTACGCCAGAAGAAGGGCGTGAGCATCGCCATCCCCTGCCCCGCCATCGCGGCATTGCCCTCGTTCGCCTGCGAATCCATGCGCACGCCGGGGCGCATGTCGCCCTCCGCCACCTCGACCCCCGCCTCGCGCAGCCAGTGCGACCACCACGGATCATGCTGCGAGATCATCGGCAGACGCGGCAGATCGGCGGGGTGGAGCCTGTCGCCGCCGTGCCGCTTCAGAAAGGCGGGGCTGCACATCGGCGTGAAATCGACCGGGATCAGCAGGTCCGCCGCCAGCCCCGGCCACGTCCCACGCCCAGCGCGCACGGCGACATCCACTTCGTCGGTGACGAAATCGGTGAGCGCGTCGTCCACCGACAGCCTGACCGCCATCTCGGGATGCGCCATCTGGAAGCCGCCCAGCCGCCACGCCAGCCAGGTGTTCGCGAAGGTGAGCGAGGTGGAGATGGTGAGCATCCCCTCATCCTCGGTACGGAGCTGCGCGAAGGCGGCGTCGATCGCATCGAAGGCGCGTCCGATCGGCGCGGCGGCGCGGCGGCCGGCGTCGGTCAGCATCACGCGCCTTTTCTCGCGCCGGAACAACGGCACGCCGAGACGCTCCTCCAGCAGGCGGATCTGATAACTGACCGCCGCCTGCGTCATCCCGAGCTCGGCCGCGGCGCTGGTGAAATTCTCGTGGCGCGCGGCCGCCTCGAACACGCGGACGGCGGCCAGGGGTGGAATGCGACGCATGACCGGGATGATAAGGCCAGCTTGTCGATTGCGTCCAGCCTTTCGTTGGCGCGCGTCGGCCAAACTTGCCATTTTCCAGCACGGACAGGGAACCCGCTCTGGGGATGGAGGCGACGATGATCGATCAGGAATTGGCGCAGATGTGGGCCAGCCATCATGTGGCGCTCGGCAAATGGGTGCGCGATGCGGCGCATCAGGTCGGCGACGCGTTCCGTGTGCTGGCGCGCGTCCAGTACGACCGGCCGTGGGATCGGGACGGACAGCCGCGCGCGCGTCATTGAAAAGCCGGTCCGGTTTCGTTAGAGGGCGTCAACGCCCCGGCTGCGTCCGCAAACGCACCGGGGCGTCCGTCTTTTAGGCCGACAGGAACCGCGCATGGCACGCCGCCGCCAGATTTACGAAGGCAAGGCCAAGATCCTCTATGAAGGGCCTGAGCCTGGCACTCTCATCCAGTATTTCAAGGATGACGCCACCGCGTTCAACGCCCAGAAAAAGGGCACGATCAGCGGCAAGGGCGTCCTCAACAACCGCATTTCCGAGCATGTCTTCACGATGCTCGGCAATATCGGCGTGCCGACGCACTTCATCCGCCGCCTCAACATGCGCGAGCAGTTGATCCGTCAGGTCGAGATCGTGCCGATCGAGGTCGTGGTGCGCAACGTCGTGGCGGGCTCGCTCGCCAAGCGCCTCGGCATCGAGGAGGGCACCCAGCTCCCCCGCACGATCATCGAATATTATTACAAGGACGATGCGCTCGGCGACCCGATGGTCACCGACGAGCATATCGCCTGCTTCGGCTGGGCCAGCCAGGAAGAGATGCACGACATCGCCGACATGGCGATCCGCGTGAACGATTTCCTGACCGGGCTGTTCGCCGGCATCAACATCCGCCTGATCGACTTCAAGCTGGAGTTCGGCCGGATCTACGAGAATGATTTCGCGCGGGTGATCCTCGCCGACGAGATCAGCCCCGATGGCTGCCGCCTGTGGGACATGACCACCAACGAGAAGCTCGACAAGGACCGCTTCCGCCGCGATCTCGGCGGCGAAGTGGAGGCCTATCAGGAGGTCGCCCGCCGTCTCGGCCTGCTTCCCGAAGGGGCGGAGAACATCGTGTTGAGCCTGGACGATCATCGCAAGGGGAAGGCCCGTTGACGCAGGTCGAGAGCGGGCTCTCGCCCGCTCTTCCCAAGATATTCCAGATCGGTTTCAATCGGTGCGGCACACGCAGCCTGCACGAACTGATGGTCGCCAACGGCATCGATGCCGTCCACTGGAAGGAAGGCGCGATCGCCCGCACCATGGCGGCGAATGTCGCGGCCGGCAGAGAGCCGCTTCATGCGATCGATGGCCACACGGCCTATTTCGACATGGAATGGGTGACGCCGGACACGGTGATCGAAGCTCGGTGCTATTTCCGGGAACTCGCCACAGCCTATCCCGATGCGCTGTTCATCCTCAATATGCGAGACGTCGAGGGCTGGCTACTCAGCCGCCTCAGGCACGGGAAAGGCAGCTACGCAGCCGCGTTTGCCGGAGCGTCCGGCATCAGGGATAAGGAAAACCTGTTCGCGCTGTGGCGGACCCAATGGGACCAGCATCACGCCGCGGTGAAGACATTCTTCCAGAAGCGACCCGGGCGACTGCTTTGTTTCGATGTCGAGAAGGATGATCCCCAGATCATAGCGGATTTCCTCGCTCCGCACTATCGTATCGATGCATCGCTCTATCCACATCTACACCGAACGAAATCGGATAACGATGCGGAACTGGCAGCACGGCGAGCGTTTGGACACACCGAATAGGCAATCACTTGTAGTCATCCCGCCTCGATGAGAAGCCTGATCGAGGCGCCCCGATCTCGGCGCGTCCGGGATGTTGAGGGATAGAGGTCAAAGAGTCATGACCCCGCCGAACGCGCGTTCGCCATCCCACTCTCTCCGCCATGCCATCGGCATCGCCCGCGTCCTGGGCATTTTGGGCATCATCTATGTCCATGCCTGGACCGGGCGGACCGCCGAGGAACTCGCTGTCCTCGACCAGACCCCGCAGGGGGTGCTGCGCTGGGCGCTGATCGAGATGGTCGGCTACAGCGCGGTGCCGCTGCTCGGCATCATCTCGGGCTGGCTCGTCGGCCCCTCCTCCGCCAGGCGGAGCTATCGGGATTTCATCGCCGTCAAGGCGCGGACGATCCTGCTCCCCATGCTGCTGTGGAATGCGATCACGATGGCCGTGGTCGTCGGGCTCGCCGTCTGGGGCGGGCTTGCGGCGCCCGTGCCGAGAAGCTTGGGCGAGACGCTCGACTGGTGGCTCTGCCTCACCCAGCCCAACCCCATCAACGTCCAGATCGCCTTCCTGCGCGACCTGTTCGTCTGCATGGTGATCGCGCCCCTGCTGGCCCGGCTGCATGATCGCTGGCTGGTGGCGCTGCTGCTGGCGACGCTGGGCTGGGCCATTTCCGCTTATGCCTTCCCGCTGCTGCTCCGCCCGCAGATCCTGAGCTTCTTCCTGATCGGGATATTGGCGCGGCGGCACGATCTGATCGAACGGGTGGCGCGGTGGCCGCTCCTCGCCAGCGTCGCGCCCTATCTGGTGATGGTGCCCGTGCTGGTGTGGCTCACCAGTTCGGACGATGCGTGGCTGCACGGCCATCTCCAGCGCGCCAACGCCATCGATCTCGTCATGCGGGTCTCCGCCGCGCTGGCGCTGTGCCGCGTCTCGATGGCGCTGGCGCCGACCCCCGCGGGCGCGTTCATCCTCAAGGGCGAGCGCTACGCCTTCCTGCTCTTCTGCGGCCATATGCTGCTGATCTGGTGCGGCGGGCCGGCGATCGGGCTCTGGACCGGGCCGCTCGGCAGCCCGCTCTATCCGCCGCTGCTGATCGCCGAGCCGATTCTCGTCTTCCTGCCCATCCTCCTGATCGGCCGGGCGCTGGAAGCCACCTCGCCCGCCCTCGCCAATGTGCTGAGCGGAGGGCGCCTCGCCGCGCCGAAACGCCACGCCCCCTTGCCCCGAAGCGCCGCTTCCGCCAAAGAGCCCGCAAACTCGCCCCCCGGAGCTGCGCCATGAAGACCCGCGTCATCGTCACCCTCAAGTCCGGCGTGCTGGACCCGCAGGGCAAGGCCGTCCACCATGCGCTGACCGGCCTCGGCTTCGACGGCGTCAACGATGTCCGCGTCGGCAAGATCGTCGAGCTGGACCTCGCCGACGGCACCAGCGAAGCGCAGATCGACGAGATGTGCCGCAAGCTGCTCGCCAACACGGTGATCGAGAATTACCGCATCGAGCAGGCCTGAGGAGTTCGACCGATGAAGAGCGCCGTCATCGTCTTCCCCGGTTCCAACTGCGATCGTGACCTTGCCGTCGCCTTCCGCGACGTGACCGGCAAGGACGCCGCCATGGTGTGGCATGGCGAGAGCACGCTGCCCGACGGCATCGACGTGATCGGCATCCCCGGCGGCTTCTCTTATGGCGACTATCTGCGCTCCGGCGCGATGGCCGCCCGCTCGCCGGTGATGCGCGCCGTGGCCGAGGCGGCCGCCAGGGGCGTCGCCGTGATCGGCGTGTGCAACGGTTTCCAGGTGCTGACCGAGGCAGGGATGCTGCCCGGCGCGCTGATGCGCAACGCCACGCTCAACTTCGTCTGCCGCGACGTGGACCTGACGGTCGCCAACAGCCAGACGATGTTCACCAGCCAATATGCCGACGGCCAGTCGATCCGCATTCCGGTCGCGCATCATGACGGCAATTTCTCCGCCGACGAGGCGACGCTGGACCGCCTCGAAGGCGAAGGCCGCGTGGCCTTCCGCTATGCCGGCAACGTCAACGGCGCCGCGCGCAACATCGCCGGCATCGTCAACGACGCCGGCAACGTCCTCGGCCTCATGCCCCACCCGGAGCGCATGACGAGCGACGCCCATGGCGGCACCGACGGCCGCCGCATCTTCGAGGGCCTGTTCTCGGCCCTGGCCTGAATCTGGGCAGACGCCCGCTTACGCAATAGCGGGCGTCGCCACCGCCACGGCGAGCAGCGCAGCCGCCGCCAGCAGCGCCAATGCATGTTTCATGGCCGCCTCCTGCGCAGGGACGCCGCATCAACGCGCGGGCACGCCAGCCGTTGCCGCGCGAGACTGGCTTTGGCGCGCCTTGTCCGCTAACGGGCAGGGCAATCCCCGTCCATTGACCAAGGTACGCACATCATGGGTTTCCGCTGCGGCATCGTCGGCCTGCCCAACGTCGGCAAGTCGACCCTCTTCAACGCGCTGACCGAAACGGCCGCCGCGCAGGCCGCCAACTATCCCTTCTGCACGATCGAACCGAATGTCGGCCAGGTCGCCGTGCCCGATCCGCGCGCCGACAAGCTCGCCGGGATCGCCGGCTCCGCCAAGATCATCGAGACGCAGCTCGGCTTCGTCGACATCGCAGGCCTCGTGCGCGGCGCGTCGAAAGGCGAAGGCCTCGGCAACCAGTTCCTCGCCAACATCCGCGAGGTGGACGCGATCGTCCATGTCCTGCGCTGCTTCGAGGACGGCGACGTCACCCATGTCGAGGGCAAGGTCGATCCCATCGCCGATGCCGAGACGGTCGAGACCGAGCTGATGCTCGCCGACCTCGACAGCCTCGAACGCCGCGTGCCCAATCTCCAGAAGAAGGGCCAGCAGGGCGACAAGGACGCCAAGGCGCACGCCGCCGTCCTCGCGCCGGTGCTCGATCTGCTGCGCGACGGCAAGCCCGCCCGCCTCGGCCGCCCGAGCGATCCCGAAGAGGCCGCTCTCTTCGATCAGGCGCAGCTCCTGACCGGCAAGCCGGTGCTCTATGTCTGCAACGTGGAGGAGGCGTCGGCCGCCGAGGGCAACGCGCTCTCCGCCCGCGTCTTCGAGAAGGCGAAGGCCGAGGGCGCGCAGGCGGTCGTCGTCTCCGCCGCGATCGAAGCCGAGATCGCCACCATGGCGATCGAGGACCGCGCCGAGTTCCTCTCGGACCTCGGCCTCCATGAGACCGGCCTCGCCCGCGTGATCCGCGCCGGCTATGCGCTGCTCGATCTCATCACCTTCTTCACGGTCGGCCCGAAGGAAACCCGCGCCTGGACCGTCACCAAGGGCGCCAAGGCCCCGCAGGCCGCCGGCGTGATCCACACCGATTTCGAGCGCGGCTTCATCCGTGCCGAGACGATCGCCTATGAAGACTATGTCGCGTTCAAGGGCGAAGCCGGCGCGCGCGACAACGGCAAGCTGCGTTCGGAAGGCAAGGAATATGTCGTCGTCGACGGCGACGTGATGCTCTTCCGCTTCAACGTCTGACCGGCTTCGGGGCGGCGGGACCGATCGCCGCCCCTCCCCTTATTTATTCTGGTCCACCGCGTCGCCGATCTTGTCGGCCGTGCGCGACACGCTGTCCGCCGCGCCGGTGATCGCCTTGTCCCTGGCGTTCCGCTGTGGCGCCATCGTGAAGAGATAGAAGGCGCCGACCGCCACCGCGAACAGCAGCACGATCGCGAGCAGGATCGTGCCCCCGCCGCCCCGCCGTTCGATGATCGTGGTGCGCGTGCCGCCTTCGGCATCGGTGGTGCGATGATCGTCCATAATCAGCCTCTCCCGAAGCCCCGCCTGTTCAGAACCGGCCGCCCCGCGCCCCGGTTCCGCCCTTGGCCGTCCGTTGCGATCTGCTACGCAGGGCACAGAGGAGACGGACATGCCTTATTTCGAGGACTTCACGGTCGGCCAGACGGCCTCCTTCGGCCAATATGAAGTGACCCGCGACGAGGTGCTGGAATTCGGCCGGCGCTGGGATCCGCAGCCCTTCCACCTTTCCGACGAGGGCGCCGCCGACACCTATTTCGGCGGGCTCTCCGCCAGCGGCTGGCATACCTGCGCGATGACCATGGCGATGACGGTCGCCGAATGGGACAAGAGCGAGGGCGGCACGCTGGGCGCGATCGGGGTGGATCATCTGCGCTGGCTGCGGCCCGTCCATCCCGGCGACGTGCTGCGGCTGGAGGCGGAGATCATCGAGACGCGCCCCTCCGGCTCGCGGCCGGACATGGGATCGGTGAGGAGCCGCAACACCGTCTACAACCAGAAGGGCGAGCCGGTGATGCGGTTCGAGCCGATCGTGCTCTACCGGCGGCGGGGGGCGTGACCGAAGGGGTGGGCACGGCCGACGGCCTCGATCGCGCGCCGAGGCAGGCCGCCCGCCACGCCCGTTTCCCCGCACTCGATGCGATGCGCGGCGGGGCCGCCATGGTGGTGATGCTCTATCACATCGGCATCGCATCCGGGCATCCGCAGCTCGCCCCTTTCGGTTTCCTCGCCGTCGATCTGTTCTTCATGATGAGCGGCTTCGTGATCGCGAAGGCCTATGAGCCGCGCCTGCGCGACGGCCTGTCCTTTCGTGCCTTTGTCGGCCTTCGCATCGGACGCATCTATCCGATGCTGGCGGCCGGCGTGCTGATCGGAGCCGCGGTCGCCGCCGTTCGCGGCGGGCCGGCGTCGATCGGCGTCGCGGCGCTGCGCTCCCTGCTGCTGCTTCCCGATTGGAGCGGGCATCTGCTGTTCCCGCTCAACCCCGTCCTGTGGTCGCTCTTCTATGAGCTGGTGGCCAATCTGCTGCACGCATCGCTGGCGCGGCATCTGACGACACGGCGGATCGCGATCGCCGCCCTGGTGGCGGGCGCGCTCTTTGCCGCCGCCATCTATCGCTATCATGAAGCCGGTTTCGGCTGGGGAGCCCAAAATTTCGCGGAGGGGTTCGCACGCGCGGGCTGGGGCTATCTGACTGGCATGTTGATCGCCCGCGTCCGCATCCCGTCAGGGCGATCGGCTCCCCTGTTCCCTTTGGTGGGGCTGGCCCTTTTGATCGCCCCGGCCACCGGCTTCGTGCCCGTGCGGGTGATCGCGATGCTGTTCCTCGCCTTCCCGCTGGCGCTTCTCGGCGCGGTGCGGACGCCGCATTGCCGGTGGCCGCGACTGGCCGCGCATCTCGGCAATCTCTCCTATCCGCTCTACGCCATGCACCAGCCGCTGGTGATGGGCGCGGCGGCCATGATGCCCTCGCCCTATGCGTGGGCGGGCCTCGCCCTTGCGCTGATCCTTCTCGCCGCCGTCACCGGCCGGTATATCGATGCTCCGGCACAGATCCTCCTCCGGCGCCTTCTGGCGGGGAGGCGCAGAGCGCCTACACCAGGCCCCGCGCCCGCCACGCCGCCATCGCGGCGACCGTGGAGGCGGTGAGCGGCGCCGGCAGCGCGTCCAGCGGGAACCAGTCGAGCCCGGCATGTTTCTCCGGCTCGAGGATTCGCGGCGTGCCCACATAGGCCCCGGCCAGATAGACCGCCGCGACCCAGTGCGTGCCGCCCGCGCGATCGATCTGATCGACGAAGCAGAGAAGCTCGCCCGTCTCGACGACGATCCCCAACTCCTCCTCCACCTCGCGCCGCGCGGCGACGGCCGCCGTCTCATAGAGATCGACCTTGCCGCCGGGCAGGCCCCAGCAACCGTTCTCCGGCGCCGTGGCGCGTTTCAGCAGCAGGATGCGACCGTCGACGATGATCGCGACTCCGCAGCCGACGCGGGGTTCCGTCTGCATCAGTCGCCCTCGAAGCTCACCAGCGTGTGGACCGGCACGCCCTCGGCACGCAGCTTGTCGGCGCCGCCGAGATCCGGCAGGTCGATCACGAAGGCGGCGCCCACCACCTCGGCGCCGGCCTGACGCAGCAGGCGCACGGCCGCGAGCGCGGTGCCGCCGGTCGCGATCAGGTCGTCCACCAGCAGCACCTTCTGCCCCGGCACCAACGCATCCTCATGCATCACCACGCGGTCGGTGCCATATTCCAGCGCATAGTCGACGCCGATCGTCACGCCGGGCAGCTTGCCGTCCTTGCGGATCAGCACCAGCCCCTTGCCGAGATGATGCGCGACCGCCGAGGAGAAGATGAAGCCCCGCGCCTCGATCCCCGCGATCAGGTCCACGCCGTCCGGCGCCGCGTCCGACAGGCGCGACACCGACGCCGCGAAGCCCTTGGGATCGAGCAGCAGCGTGGTGATGTCGCGGAACTGGATGCCGGGCTTCGGGAAATCGGGGATGGTGCGGATCAGCGCGGCAAGGTCTTCATGATGGGCGGCGGTCATCCGGGGGCTCCGTCGAAAAACAAGGTCACAAAGAGGCGGGCCGGGAGGCCGCCGGATGGTTGCCCATCCCGGCGGCGCCCCGGCCCGTCCGGTTCGTGAGTGCTTTAGCTCAGTGCTTCTTGCCGGCCCAGATATTCCGATAGGCCGCGAACACCAGACCGGTCGCGATCAGCAGATAGAGGACCACCGCGATGCCGGTGCGGTGGCGGTTCTCCAGCTTGGGCTCGGCCGCCCACATCAGGAAGGCGGAGACGTCGGTCGCCATCTGCTTGCGGGTGGCGACGGTGCCGTCCGAATAGGTCACCTGCCCGTCGCTGGTGAGCGGCGGCGGCATCGCGATGTTGAGGTTCGCGAAATAGGGGTTGAAGTGCAGGCCCGTCGGCACCTGGAAGTCCGGGAACTCCTTCTTGAGCGAGGCGGGCACGTCCTCATAGCCGGTGACCAGCGACTCGATATAGGCCGGGCCGCCCTCACGCGCCTTGGCCAGCAGCGACATGTCCGGCGGCAACGCGTTGTTGTTGGCCGCCCGCGCCGCCGTCTCGTTGGCATAGGGGCCGGGGATGAAATCCGACGGGATCGGCTTGCGCGTCGCGGGCTCGCCGGTGTCCGGGTTGATCGAGGGCGTCTCGGTCGCCCAGTTCTTGGCGATCGCCTTCACCTCGGGTTTGGTGAAGCCGATCTCCTCCAGATCGCGGAACGCCACCAGCCGCATCGAATGGCAGGCCGAGCAGACCTCCTTGTAGACCTGGAAGCCGCGCTGAAGCTGCTGCCGGTCATAGCGGCCGAGCGGCCCCTCGAAGCTGTAATGAACCTCGTTGGGCTCGCGATGATATTTGTCCGCCGGTTGCAGCGCGGTCGGATCGCGGTGGGAGAAGAAGGCGCAGGCCAGCGCCAGCACGAACAGCGCGCCGACGACCGGGGCGATGAAGGGAGCGAAGAAGCGAAGCATGTGCGTTCAGTCTCCCTTGGATCAGGCGGCCGGGTGGCCAAGCGCGGCGTCGTCCGAGCCCTCGCCCAGCACCGATTCGGTGATCGAGTTGGGCAGCGGCAGAGGCTTCTCTGCCCAGGCGATCAGCGGAATGATAATGAGGAAGTGCGCGAAATAATAAGCCGCCGCGAACTGGCCGATGCGCACATAGGGCTCCACCGCCGGGCTCTTGCCGATGAAGCCCAGGAGCAGCACGTCGGCGACCAGCACCCAGAAGGCGATCCGGTACATCGGACGATAGCGCGCCGAGCGGATCGGCGAACGGTCGATCCACGGCAGGAAGAAGAGCAGCGCGATCGCCGAGAACATCGCCACCACGCCCCACAGCTTCGCCGGCACCCACAGGAAATCGAAGGTGAAGGCGCGCAGGATCGCGTAGAACGGCCAGAAATACCATTCCGGCACGATGTGCGCGGGCGTCGAGAGCGGGTTGGCCGCGATATAGTTGTCCGGGTGCCCCAGCGCGTTCGGTGCGAAGAACAGCAGCAGCGAATAACAGATCAGGAACACGCCGAGGCCGAAGCCGTCCTTGGCGGTGTAATAGGGATGAAAGGGCACGGTATCCTGCGGCCCCTTCACCTCCACGCCGGTGGGGTTGTTCGAGCCCGGAATGTGCAGCGACCAGATGTGCAGCACGATCACCGCGGCGATCACGAACGGCAACAGATAGTGGAGCGAGAAGAAGCGGTTGAGCGCGGCGTTGTCCGGCGCGAAGCCGCCCAGCAGCCATTGCCTGACCGGCTCGCCCACCACCGGGATCGCCGAGAAGAAGCCGGTGATGACCTGCGCGCCCCAATAGCTCATCTGCCCCCAGGGGAGCACATAGCCCATGAAGGCGGTCGCCATCATCAGCAGGAAGATCACCACGCCCAGCAGCCACACCATCTCGCGCGGCGCCTTGTAAGAGCCGTAATAAAGGCCGCGGAAGATGTGCAGATAGACGACGATGAAGAAGAAGCTCGCGCCGTTCATATGGGCGTAGCGGATCAGCCAGCCCGAATTGACGTCGCGCATGATGTGCTCGACCGAATCGAACGCCACCAGCCCGTTGGCGGCATAATGCATCGCCAGGATGACGCCGGTCAGGATCTGGATCACCAGCGCGGCGCCGGCAAGAACGCCGAAATTCCAGAAATAATTGAGATTGCGCGGCACCGGATAGCCGGCACCCACCGCGTTGTAGACGAGGCGCGGAAGCGGCAGCTTCTCGTCCATCCAGCGCATGAAGGGATTCTTCGGCGCGTAATGCTCAGCCCAGGGGAAGCTCATAAGATCTACCTCAACCGATCTGGCGGTTAGCCGATTTGAACCGTGGTGGCCGACTTGAAGCTATACTCCGGCACGACGAGGTTCTTCGGCGCGGGGCCGCCCCGGATGCGGGCTGCGGTGTCGTATTGCGAGCCGTGGCACGGGCAGAAATAGCCGCCATAAGGCCCGCGATTCTCGCGCGGCGTGATGCCCAGCGGCACGCAGCCGAGATGGGTGCATACCGCCATCGTGATGAGCCAGTTCTTGTGGCCGGGCTTGGTGCGCTGCTCCAGCGTCTCGGGATCGCGCAGCGACGCGAGCGGCACGGCGTCCGCGTCGGCGATTTCCTTGGGCGTCAGGTTGCGCACGAAGACCGGCTGCTTGCGCCAGCTCACCTTGATGCCCGAGCCGAGCTCGATCTTCGAGATATCGACCTCGATCGAGGCCAGCGCCAGCACATCGGCCGACGGATTCATCTGGTTGACCAGCGGGATCACCACCGCCGCCGCCCCCACGCCCGCGAAGCTGACGGCGGCGATATTCAGGAAGTCGCGGCGGCGAGGCCCCTGCCCCTCCTCTTCACCCCCGATGAGCGGAGGCCGCTGGTTAGGGTCGGTGGTCTCAAGCGTCGCCATGCACTCAGCCCCTCAACATTCTAGAACGTCACCTCTTGGAGGAGAGATGGCCCAGAACGCCGCGGACATCCCCCAAGCAAACGCAACGGTTCCATGTATCCTGAAACTCGTCCACAGGATTGATAGCGTTCGTTTCGCGGCTTTGCCAACCACGTTTTTGTAGCGCTTGCGGAACCACTGCCGGGAGCCTAGCGGCAATACATGCGGATCGCGCTTCACCAGCCCGAGATCGCCGGCAATGTCGGCACCATATTGCGCCTCGCCGCCTGCCTTGGCCTTCCGGTCGACGTGATCGAGCCGTGCGGCTTCGCCTTTTCGGATCGGGCGCTGGCGCGGGCGGGGATGGACTATGCGGAACGCGCCGCCGTCGCCCGCCATGCCGAGTGGAGCGCCTTCCGTGCCGCGCGCGCCGGGCGGCTGGTGCTCTTCACGACCACGGGCGACATCCGCCTGCCCGACATGCGGTTCGAGCGCGACGACGTGCTGCTGTTCGGGTCCGAGGGTTCGGGCGCGCCGGCGCATGTCCATGAGGCGGCGGCGTGCCGCGTCCGCATTCCGATCGCGCCCGACGCGCGCTCGCTCAATCTCGCCGTCGCCTGCGCCATGGCCGCGGGCGAGGCGCTCCGGCAGACAGGAGGCTGGCCCCTATGATCCCCCTCGACGAGCAACAGACCCGCGCCCGCGCCTGGTTCGAGAGCCTGCGCGACCGCATCTGCGCCGCGTTCGAGGCCATCGAGCGCGAGGCCGGCTCGTCGGCCGCCTTCGCCTATACGCCGTGGGAGCGCGAGGACGTCTCCGGCCCCGGCGGCGGCGGGGTGAAGGGCGTCATGAAGGGCCGCGTGTTCGAGAAGGTGGGCGTCAACGTCTCCACCGTCGCGGGCAGCTTCTCGCCCGAGTTCGCCAAGTCGATCCACGGCGCGCACGACGATCCGCGCTTCTTCGCGACCGGGATCAGCCTCGTCGCGCATATGGCGAACCCGCATGTGCCCGCCGTCCACATGAACACGCGCTTCCTGCGCACGACCAAAAGCTGGTTCGGCGGTGGGGCGGACCTCAATCCGCCGATCCCCTATGAGCAGGACACCGCGGACTTCCACGCCGCGATGAAGGCCGCCTGCGACGCGCACGCGCCGGTCGGCGACTATCCGCGCTATGCCAAATGGGCGGAGGAGTATTTCCACATCCCGCACCGCCAGGTGCAGCGCGGCGTGGGCGGCATCTTCTACGACCATCTCGACGCCGACGGCGCGCATTTCGAGCCGGCCTTCGCCTTCACGCGAGACGTGGGCGAGGCGTTCCTGTCGATCTATCCGAAGATCGTCCGCCGCCGGCTCGACACGCCCTTCACGCCCGAGGAGGAGCGGCAGATGCTGGCGTGGCGCGGCCGCTATGCCGAGTTCAACCTGGTCTACGACCGGGGCACGCTGTTCGGCCTGCGTACCGGCGGCAATATCGACGCGATCCTGATGAGCCTCCCGCCGCGGGCGATCTGGGAATGAGCCTCACCGCCGTCCCCGAGGGGCAGCTCGCCACGATCGTCACCTCGCTCCAGATGCTGGAGCGGCCGAAGGCGCGGCCGATGCCGCCGTCCAACCTCCGGCTCGACCGCTGGCGGGAGCCCGCGCCCGATCGCTATCGCGCGCTGTTCCGCCGGGTGGGCGAGCCGTGGCTGTGGTTCTCGCGGCTGGTGATCGGCGACGCGGCGCTGACCGCGATCATCCATGATCCGGCGGTGGAGGTCTATGCCGTCACCGATCTGCGCGGCATCGAGCTGGGCCTGCTGGAGCTGGATTTCCGCAATGCGGGGAATTGCGAGATCGCCTATTTCGGCCTCGTCCCCGAGCTGACCGGGCAAGGCGAAGGCCGCTGGCTGATGGCGCAGACCCTCGCGCTCGGCTGGCGCAAGGGGGTGGAGCGGATGTGGGTCCACACCTGCACGCTCGATCATCCCAAGGCGCTCAATTTCTACCGCGCGCAGGGCTTCGTGCCCTTCGCCCGCGCGGTGGAGACGTTCATCGATCCGCGGCTGGCCGGGCTCGCCCCGGCCAGCGCGGCGCCTCACATCCCGTTGATCGGGGAGCCGTTCACCGAGGCGTCCAGCCGGCGATAGAGCCGTGCCACGAATACCGTCCAGATGCCGCCGATCATCGCCACCATCAGGCCGGTGGCGATGAAGGACAGCAGAATCGATACCGACGCCCCGCCCACCAGCGTGCCGATGAGCTGCGCGATCGCCCCGATCGGGATCAGCAGCACCAGCATCAGCAGCAGCGAGGCAAACACCATCACCACGCGCAGCAGCAGCAGCTTGGGGTAGCAGCCGCGCGTCAGCCGGAAGGCGGCGCGCACCGCCTCCCACGGCCGCTGCGCGCGATCGGAGAGCACCGCCCAGATCGGCATCAGCCGCACGAACAGCCAGATCGTCACCGCGATGCAGGCGAGGTTGGCGATCATCGAGACCGGGCCGATCCGCCCGGCGAGCTTCAGTTCGATCACGCTGATGAGGCCGAGCGGCACCGCCATGGCGAGCTGGAGCCCGACATAGAGCAGAAACAAGCCGAGCGCCGACGGCATCCGCGACACCGCCACGCCAAGGCTCTCGCGCACGCTCACCCCCGGCCGGAGCGCCAGCGCGGAAACCGCGAGCGAGCCCAGCATCGACAGCGCGCCGCACGGCAGGAACCAGAGCATCCACAACCCCGGCTTCAGCATCCCCACCTGCGTGGCCTCCATCGGCACCGCCAGCAGCATCACCACCGTCGGCAATCCGAATCCCAGCATCGCCACCGGCAGCAGCAGCGAAAGCTCCGCGCGCACGAATGCGACGGTTTCTTCCCAGATGGCGCCCAGCGCCAGATCGGTCCTGTCCCTCATACCCGCCCCTCTAGAGCCAATTCGGGGGTGCTGGAAAGCCGCCTCTCCGCCGCCCGGCGCACGCGCGACTTGATCGCGAGGCCCGCCCGCGCCATCTCCCGCGCCATGTTGGGCGACGATATCGAATGGCGGGTCTCCGAAGGCCTGCTCCCCTATCCCGAGACGCTGGCCGAGATGGAGGCGCGGGCGACCGCGATCCGCGACGGCACGGCGCGCGAACTGGTGTGGCTGCTGGAGCATCCGCCGCTCTACACCGCCGGCACCAGCGCGATGGAGACGGATCTCATCGCGCCCGGCCGCTTCCCGGTCTATCCCGTTGGGCGGGGCGGAAAATATACCTATCACGGGCCGGGGCAGCGGGTCGGCTATCTGATGCTGGACCTCGACAGGCGCGGCCGCGACGTGCGCAATTTCGTGCAGCAGCTCGAGGCCTGGCTGATCGGCGCGCTCGCCAGGCTCGACACGCCGTCGCACATCGCGCCCGGCCGCGTCGGCATCTGGGTGGATCATGAGGGGCAGGAGGCGAAGGTCGGCGCGATCGGCGTGCGGGTGCGCCGCTGGGTGACGCTGCACGGCTTCGCGGTGAACGTGGAGCCCGATCTCAGCCACTTCGGCGGCATCGTTCCGTGCGGCCTGCCGGAGTTCCCGGTGACCAGCCTGGCCCAGTTGGGGAAGGTTACCGCCATGAAACAGTTTGACGATGCGCTGCGAATTGGCTTTGAGTCCTTCTTGTCCGGGCTGAGCGGCGTGAAGAACGACGCCTGAGGCCATCGGACGGGAAGTTTCGATCCGATCGCGGGGGCAATCGGAGCAGTCACCGAACCCGCATCATTTTCCCAGGGAGTCTATCATGCGCAATCTCGTCTCGAAGTTCGCCACCGGTTCGATGATCGTCGCCGCCTCGCTGTTCGTCGCCGCCTGCGGCCATAGCGAGAACGCCGCCAACACCGCCGACACCAACATGACCGACATGAACACGGTCGACAGCACCACCGGCACCACCAACGACATGAGCGCCACCGACGCCACCGCGACCGACGCCAACATGGCGATGGACAACAGCGCGATGGCCGCCGTCGCCGGCAGCAACGAGGCGGCGCCCGCCAACCAGATGTAAGAGCCCCAACAGGGTCCGGGAAAAGGGCTGTCCGGGGAAACCGGGCGGCCCTTTTTTCATGACCGGGCCGCTGGCGGCCGCACGCCGGATCGCGCCGCCCCTCCCTTGATGCCCCCTTCCCTTGATGCCACGCCCGGATCGGTTAAGGCTGTATGCAGATCGGCCGCCTCAGGGTGCGGCCGGGCCTGTGCCCCTCGGGGGGCTTGTGGAGAGGGTGTATCATGAAGGTTGGTTCGCGCCGCTATGCGGTGGCGTTGATGGGCGTTGCAGCGGCGTTCGCGGCTCCGGCTTCCGCGCAGCTCTACTGGGAATCCCCCAACTTTCAGGGTGCCCCGGTGACGGGCACCGAACCGGGCGTCATCATCGCGCTGCCGGGCGCCACGCCGGCCGAACTCAATGCCGAGATCGTCTGGACGATGCGCGCCGGCCTCAACTTCGCGGCGCTCCAGTGCCAGTTCGCGCCGTCGCTGATGACGGTCTCGAACTATAACGAGCTGCTGAAGCATCACGGCAAGGAACTGGCGGCCGACTACAAGCTGCTTCAGGGCTATTTCAAGCGCAGCGCCAGGAAGGGCACCAGCCAGGCCGCGATCAACGCCGCCTTCGACAGCTTCAACACGCGCACCTACAGCAGCTTCTCGTCGGTGTTCGCGCAGATCGGCTTCTGCCAGACGGCCTCGCGCATCGGCACCACCGCGCTGATGACGCCCAAGGGCTCCTTGCAGGTCGTCGCCCACAACCGCCTTCAGGAGCTGCGCAACAGCCTGAAGCCCGCGGCGGACCGGCTCTATGCCTCGCCGCCCTATGTCCAGTTCGTCGGCGCCAATGTGCCGGCCTTCGGCCCCGAATGCTTCGACAGGAAGGGCCAGATCAAGAAGCGCTGCCTCTGACCGAACGCCCGGCCGGCTCGGTGGCGACGAGCCGGTCGGGGCCTTCAGCGGATGCCGATCACCTTGTGGGTCTGCACCGACAGCCGCCAGCGCGGATGATCGATCACATACTGGATCGCGGCGGCGTGATTCTCGTTGGCGGCCGGATTGTCGAGCGGCTGGACGAGGAAGTGGTCGAAATCCCAGCCTTCCATCGCCTGCGGATCGATGCCCGCCTGCGGCCAGACCAGCTTCAGCTCGCTGCCCGAGCGCTGCACCACCTCATTGCCCGCCTTGGGGCTCACCGTGATCCAGTCGACGCCGGGCGTGACGGCCAGCGTGCCGTTCGTCTCCATCGCGATCTCGAAGCCGGCGGCATGGAGGGCATCGACCAGCGCCCCGTCGACCTGGAGCATGGGCTCGCCCCCGGTGATGACCACCAGCGGCTTGCCCTCGCCCTGCGCGCCCCACAGTTCGGAAACCTTGGCGGCGAGCGCGGCGGCGTCCGGGTAACGGCCGCCATGATCGCCATCCATGCCGACGAAATCGGTGTCGCAGAAAGTGCATTGGGCGGTCGCGCGATCCTCCTCGCGGCCGCTCCACAGATTGCAGCCGGAGAAGCGCAGGAAGACGGCGCGCCGCCCCGCGTTCAGCCCCTCGCCCTGAAGCGTGAGGAATATCTCCTTGACCGCATAGCTCATGCCGCGCTCGCGTAGACCGTCGGATCGGGGAGGCCGGCTTCCTCGAAGCCCTTGCGGCGCAGGCGGCAGCTATCGCACAGCCCGCAATGCTGGCCCTCCTGCGGATCGTAGCAGGACCAGCTCATCCCCGCGTCCAGACCCAGCCGCGCGGCCTCGCGCACGATGTCGGCCTTGGTCATGTGCAGCAGCGGGGCGTGGACCTTGAAGCGGTCGCCCTCGACGCCCGCCTTGGTGGCGACGCCGGCAAGAGTCTCGAACGCCTCGACGAAGGCCGGGCGGCAATCGGGGTAGCCCGAATAATCGAGCGCGTTGATGCCGAGGAACATGTCTCGCGCATCGTCCGCCTCGGCCCAGCCGAGCGCCAGCGACAGGAAGATGGTGTTGCGCGCCGGCACATAGGTGACCGGGATCACGCCCGCCTCCTCCTCGCCGAGGCCGACGCCTTCCTTGGGCACGTCGATATCGGCGGTGAGCGACGAACCGCCGAAGGCGCGCAGATCGATCGGCAGCACGACATGGCGCTCCGCGCCCAGCTCGGCCGCGATGCGGCGCGCGGAGGCCAGCTCGACCAGATGGCGCTGGTTATAGTTCACGGTGAGCGCCAGCAGCGAATAGCCGGCTTCGCGGGCCAGACCCGCGGCCACCATCGAGTCGAGGCCGCCCGAAAGCAGCACGACGGCCTTGCGAGGGCCGGTTCGGTTCATGTCGGTCATTGCGTATCCCGCGCTACCTCCGGGCGATCCCGCAGGCAAGCGCCCAAAGAGCGGGCCGCCCCGAAGGGAGCGGCCCAGTTTTGCCCTTTCTCAGGGCTCTCAGGGAGACATGCTCGTCCCGCCATCCTCGGGACAGGCATCCGTCCATACCCCCATGCACATAAATAGCGGCTTAATGCCAGCCGGGATTGGCCGGATCGGCCTGAGCCGTTCCCCGCGTCAGGCCGGCAGCGCGACCGGGAAGCTTTTGGCGCAGAACTCGCAGTCGACATGGACCAGGCCGTTCTCGTCCGCCATTGCGGCGCGCTCCTCCGGCGGGAAGCGGGCGATCACCGACTGGATATGCTCGGCCGAGCAGCGACAGCCCTTGCGGATTTGGCCGAGCGGCATGGTGCGGACCTCCTGCTCCTCATGGAACAGGCGCCACAGCAGGTCGTCGAGCGGCAGCGCCGGGTCGGTCAGCTCGTCCATGCCCACCGTCTGGGCGAGCGCCTCGACATGCTGCCACTCGGGATGATCGAGCCGGGTGTGGAGACGCTCACGCCCCTCCTCGCCCTCGGGGAGGTGCTGGACCAGCAGCCCGCCCGCCGCATAGCGGCCATCCCCCAGATCCTTCACCGCAACGCGGACGAGGCTGGGAATCTGCTCGGACTGGGCGAAATAATGCTCCGCCGCCTGCGCCAGCGATCCGCCTTCGAGCGGCACGATGCCCTGATAGCGCTCGCCCGAAACCGCCTGATCGAAGGTGATCGCCAGATAGCCCTTGCCGAACAGCGCGAACAGCGAGGGGGTCGCCGGCGCCTCGGCCATGCGGTCGGCGTCGAAGCGCAGATAGCCGCGCATCTCGCCGCCGCGATAATCGACGACGAGCAGATCGACGACGCCGCCCTCGGCCTGCGCCTGGATGGTGAGCTGGCCCTCCTCATGCTTCAGCGTCGAGCCGAGCAGGCCGGCGAGCACCAGCGCTTCGGCCAGCAGCTTCGCCAGCGCGGGCGGATAGGCGTGCGCGGCGAGGATCGAATCCAGCGCCGGCCCCAGCCGCACGACGCGGCCGCGCGCATTGCGGGAACCGATGGTGAAGCCCAGAATGTCGGGCGAGGTGGTGTCTGTATCCATCTTCTTCTTATCCTCAGGCCCCACGACCCCGTTCGCGCCGGGCCTTGCCCGAAGGCTCCGGCCGGCTCGACCCGAACGATGCGTGGAGGAAATCGCGAGCGCATATCGGTTCGGGCGCCCGCGATTTCCAGCCTCGGCCCGGTCAGAGCAGGCCGAAGCTCCACAGCAGCACGGATTTCTGCGCGTGGAGACGGTTCTCCGCCTCGTCCCAGATCGCCGACTGCGGGCCGTCGATCACCGCGTCCACCACCTCCTCGCCGCGATGCGCGGGCAGGCAGTGGAGGAAGGTGGCGCCGGGCTTGGCGCGGGCCATCAGCCCGGTCGTCACCTGATAGGGCATCATCGCGGCGAGCTTCTGCTCGGCATGGCTCTGCCCCATCGATATCCAGGTGTCGGTGACGACGATATCCGCGCCCTCGACCGCCTTCACCGGATCGCGCTCGATGCGGACCTTGCCGCCCTGGTTGACGGCCGAGCCGATCACGTCGGGATCGGGGTCATAGCCCTCGGGGCAGGCCGCGACGACCTCGAAGCCCATCAGCGCGCCCGCCTCGACGATCGAGTGGAGGACGTTGTTGCCGTCGCCCAGCCACGCCCACTTGCTGCCGGCGAGCGAGCCCCGCCGCTCGATGACGGTCTGCATGTCGGCCATGATCTGGCAGGGGTGGCTGGCGTCGGTGAGGCCGTTGATGACAGGCACGGTCGCATGGCGCGCCATCTCGACGATCTTGGCGTGATCGTCGGTGCGGATCATGATCGCGTCGACCATGCGGCTGAGCACGCGCGCGGTATCCGCCACCGTCTCGCCGCGGCCGAGCTGCATCGAGCCCGCGTCCATCACGATCGTCGTGCCGCCGAGTTGGCGCATCGCCATGTCGAAGGAGACGCGCGTGCGCGTCGAGTTCTTCTCGAAGATCATCGCCAGCGTGCGCCCGGCGAGCGGCGCGTCCGGGTCCACCATGCCCTTGGGAAGCGCCGCGCGCGCCTTCTTGCGGGCCGCCGCGTCGTTCAGCATCGCCGCGATCGCGGCCGGCCCGGCATCGGAAAGGTCGAGGAAATGACGGATGGTCATGGCGTTCCAGCCTCGCATCAAACGATCCGTTCGTCCTGAGCCTGTCGAAGGGCGTGCAGCAAGCGCTGCGCCTGAGGCCCGTCCTTCGACTTCGCTCAGAACGAACGGAACCCAAAAGTTCCCGTCGAAACTCAATCGTCGGCCGGCGGCACATAGGTGCGCGCGGCTTCGGACAGCTTGGTGACGAACTCATCGATATGCGCCTGCTCGATGATGAGCGGCGGCAGCACGCGCACGACATTGTCGCCGGCCGAGACGGTCAGCAGGCCATGATGGTCGCGCGCATGGCCGACGAAGCGGCGGCTGTCCGACTTCATCCTGACGCCGAGCATCAGGCCGAGCCCGCGCACGCTCTCGAAGAGATGATCGTGGTTGGGGATCATCTGCTCCAGCGCGGCGCGCAGGCGGGCGCTCATCTCGTTGACATGGTCGAGGAAGCCCGGCTCCAGCACCACGTCGAGCACCGCCTGCCCCGCCGCCATGGCGAGCGGATTGCCGCCATAGGTGGAGCCGTGGGTGCCGAACACCATGCCCTGCGCGGCCTTCTCGGTGGCGAGGCAGGCGCCGAGCGGGAAGCCGCCGCCGATGCCCTTGGCCACCGCCATCACGTCCGGCACGATGCCGTACTGCTCATGCGCGAAGAAGGTGCCCGAGCGCGCATAGCCGCACTGCACTTCGTCCAGCACCAGCAGCAGGCCATGCTTGTCGGCGAGCGCGCGCAGGCCCTTCAGGAACTCCTGGGACGCCGGGCGGAGGCCGCCCTCGCCCTGCACCGGCTCGACGAGGAAGCCGGCGGTCGTCCCGTCGATCAGCGCTTCCGCCGCCGCGAGATCGTCGAAGGGGGCGTAAGCGAAGCCCGGCAGCAGCGGCTCGAACCCGCCGCGCATCTTCTCCTGATCGGTCGCCGAGATGGTGCCGAGCGTGCGCCCGTGGAAGGCGTTCTTGAAGCAGATCAGCGTGTGGCGCTCAGGATTGCCGGTGACGAAATGATAGCGGCGCGCGGTCTTGATCGCGCACTCGACGGCTTCCGCGCCCGAATTGGTGAAGAACACCGTGTCGGCGAAGGTGTTGTCGACCAGCCGCTGCGCCAGGGCCTCCCCCTGCGGGCTGCCGTAGAGGTTGGAGACATGCATCAGCGTCGCCGCCTGATCCTGGATCGCCTTGGTCAACACCGGATGGCCATGGCCGAGCAGGTTCACCGCGATGCCGGACGCGAAATCCAGATAGCGCTGGCCGTCCTCGCCGATCAGATAGCAGCCCTCGCCTCGGACCGGTCGCACACCACAGCGCGGGTAAACCGGCATGAGGGGTGTGATGGCCATGATCTGGGCTCCTTCCAATGACAAACGGATGACGGAAAAACAGCTCCGGGAACGCAAAAAGGCGGCCGCTTCCGGCCGCCCTGTCGGGAGTGCGAGCCACTAGCGCCCGAAGGCGCCCCCCGTCAACGCGGCGCTGACGCCGCGCGGACGGGCCGGCCGCTCAGTTCTTGATCTTCCAGCCCTTGCGCAGCAGCGTGTAGCAGGCGACGCCCATCACGACGTTGATCGCGAGCAGCAGGCCCGCGCCGAACGCCACCGGCGAATCGGCCACGCCGAGGAAGCCCGAGCGGAAGCCCGAGATCACATAGAAGATCGGGTTGAAGTGGCTCACCGTGCGGAAGGACGGCGCCAGCTTCTCGACCGAGTAGAAGGTGCCGGAGAGCAGCGCCAGCGGCTGCACCACGAAGTTGGTGACGGCGGCGGCATGATCGAACTTGTCCGCCCAGATCGAGGTCAGCACGCCGAGGAAGCTCAGCAGCAGCGCGCCCATCAGGCCGAACCACAGCACGGCCAGCGGGTTCGCCATGCCGACATGCACGCCCGGCCACAGCGACATCGCGACCCACAATGCCGTCCCGACGAGGAAGGCCCGCGTCACCGCCGCGCCGACCAGACCGGCCAGCAGCTCGGAAGTGGAAAGCGGCGGCATCAGATAGTCGACGATCGTGCCCTGCATCTTGCCGACCAGCAGCGAGAAGCTGGAGTTGGCGAACGCATTGGTCATCATGCCCATCACGATCAGGCCCGGCGCGATGAAATCCGCGAAGGCGACCGTCGTCCCGCCGACATGCACCGCCGCCCGCGCGCCCAATGCCACCGTGAAGATGACCAGATACAGCAGCGTCGTGACCGCCGGCGCCCACACGGTTTGAAGCTGGACCTTGAAGAAGCGGCGCACCTCCTTCACATAGAGGGTGCGCAATCCTCCCCAGTTGACCTGTCGGATCACGGGCTCGCCCGGGGGGGAGATTTTATTCGCGGGCGATGCGCCTGATGTCTGATCGAGCATGGCGCTCGAATTAAGGCGTCGGGTTGAGCCTCGCAAGGGATACGACGGAGCAGATACGAACCATGGCGTGGACTGACGAGCGGATCGACAAGCTCAAGAGCCTGTGGGGCCAGGGCCTCACCGCCAGCCAGATCGCCGACGAGCTGGGCGGCGTCAGCCGCAACGCGGTGATCGGCAAGGCGCATCGGCTGGGGCTGGAGAGCCGTCCGTCGCCGGTGAAGGGCAATGAGAGCGCCGCCCCGGCCGCCGAGGCGCCTGCTGCCCCGGCCGCGCCCAGGGAAGCGGCGCCACCGCCCGCGCCCAAGCCCGAGCCGGTGAAGCCGCGCCCCGTGGCCGCCGAACCGCGCCCGCAGCCGGCGCCCGTCCGCGCCGAACCCGCGCCGCGCCCGGCTCCCGCCGCCCCGCCCGCCACCGCCGCGGACGCCGCGACCGATTCGCCGGGCACGCCGCAGCCGGTCTATCGCTCGATCGGCCCCGGCGGCTTCCAGCGCCAGCAGCCGGGCGAGCAGCAGTCGCCGATCCCGCCGGCCCCGCCGCGCCGCCTCGTGCCGGCCAAGCCGTCCGCCGAGATCGCGGACAAGACCTCGCTGCTCGATCTCAACGACCGCATCTGCAAGTGGCCGCTGGGCCATCCGGGCGAGCCGGACTTCCACTTCTGCGGCGATCCGGTGAACCCCGGCTTCCCCTATTGCGTGGCGCATTGCGGCCTCGCCTATCAGGCGCAGATGCCGCGCCGCGATCGCCGCCCGCCGCCGCCGCTGCCCTATGGCGGCCCGCGCGTGCGCTGAGTCGCGGATCGCGTGACGATTACCGGGAAGGCCGTCCGCAGCGATGCGGGCGGCCTTTTCCGTTCCCCCTCGCCCTGTTCTTTTCACCGTCGCCACAACGGAGGCTGGGGCGACGATGTTTCTCCCAGGTTCGACACATTCTCAGATACAAAAACGGAACATCGCTTTGCGTTGGCCGCTGCGACCCGCTAGGCTCCCCGGACAATGGCCGACGATCTCTTCGCTTCCTCCCGCTCCGCGACGCCCGAAAGCTATGACGCCTCCGCGATCGAGGTGCTGGAAGGGCTCGAGCCCGTCCGCCGTCGCCCCGGCATGTATATCGGCGGCACCGACGAGCGCGCGCTGCACCACCTCGCCGCCGAGGTGCTCGACAATGCGATGGACGAGGCCGTCGCCGGCCATGCCAGCCGCATCGAGGTGACGCTTGCGGCGGGCAACCGCCTCACCATCACCGACAATGGCCGCGGCATCCCGATCGACGAGCATCCCCGCTATCCGGGCAAGTCGGCGCTGGAGGTGATCCTCACCACGCTGCATTCCGGCGGCAAGTTCTCGGACAAGGCGTACCAGACATCGGGCGGCCTGCACGGCGTCGGCATCTCGGTGGTGAACGCGCTCTCCACGGACACGGTGGTCGAGGTCGCGCGCAACAAGGAGCTGTTCCAGCAGCGTTTCTCGCAGGGCCATGCGCTGGCGCCGCTGGAGAAGATCGGCGCGGCGCCCAACCGGCGCGGCACCTCGGTGGCCTTCACGCCCGATCATGAGATTTTCGGCGAGCTTCGCTTCAAGCCGCAGCGGCTCTATCGCCTTGCCCGCTCCAAGGCCTATCTGTTCGCCGGCGTCGAGATCCGCTGGAAGTGCGATCCGTCGGTCATCACCGACGACACGCCGGCCGAGGCGATGTTCCAGTTCCCCGGCGGCCTCTCCGATCATCTGAAGGAGCAGATCGGCGCGCGCGAATGCGCCACGACCGACTTCTTCGCCGGCCGCCACGACTTCCCCGAGGGGCAGGGCTCGGCGGAATGGGCGGTGGCGTGGCCGCTCTATTCGGACGGCTCCTACAGCTATTACTGCAACACCATCCCGACGCCCGACGGCGGCACCCACGAGCAGGGCCTGCGCGCCGCGCTGGTGAAGGGCATTCGCGGCTTCGCGGACCTGGTCGGCAACAAGCGCGCCAAGGATATCGCGCCCGAGGACGTGATGGTCGGCTCCGAGCTGATGCTGTCGGTCTTCATCCGCGATCCGCAGTTCCAGTCGCAGACCAAGGACCGCCTCACCTCGCCGGACGCGGCGCGTCTGGTCGAAGCGGCGGTGCGAGACCATTTCGACCATTTCCTCAGCCACAACATGGATCGCGGCAAGGCGCTGCTCGGCTATGTGCTGGACCGCATGGACGAGCGCCTGCGCCGCAAGGCGGAGCGCGACGTCAAGCGCAAGACGGCCACATCGGGCCGCAAGCTGCGCCTCCCCGGCAAGCTCACCGACTGCGCCTCGGACTCGCCGGAGGGCACCGAACTCTTCATCGTCGAGGGCGATTCGGCCGGCGGCTCGGCCAAGCAGGCGCGCGATCGCAAGACGCAGGCCGTGCTGCCGATCCGCGGCAAGATCCTGAACGTGGCCTCGGCCAACATGGCGAAGATCCTCGCCAATCAGGAAATCGCCGATCTCATCCAGGCGCTCGGCTGCGGCACGCGCGACAAGTGCGACGCCTCGGCGCTCCGCTACGAGCGCATCGTCATCATGACGGACGCCGATGTCGACGGCGCGCATATCGCGACGCTGCTGATGACCTTCTTCTTCCAGGAGATGCCGGATGTGGTGCGGCGCGGGCACCTCTATCTCGCCCAGCCGCCGCTGTATCGCCTGACGGCGGGGGCCAAGTCGCTCTACGCCAGGGACGACGCGGATCGCGCGCGGATCGAGGCCGGCCCGTTCAAGGGCAAGAAGGTGGAGGTCGCACGCTTCAAGGGCCTTGGCGAGATGAACCCGCAGCAGCTCCGCGAAACGACGATGGACAAGGCGACGCGCACGATGATCCGCGTGACGCTGCCGCAGGAATATGAGGAGCGCGCGGCGGTCCGCGATCTGGTCGACCGGCTGATGGGCAAGGAAGCGGCGCACCGCTTCGCCTTCATCCAGGAGAACGCGGCCCGGCTCGACGAGGAAGAGATCGACGCCTGAGGGGATGGATGAAGCAGGCGAATGGCACCTCCCTCGCTTCCTCCGTCTGGCCTCCATCGTCACCCCGGACTTGATCGGGGGTCCAGAACCGGATCATGGAGCGCTTGCGGCTCTGGATGCCGGATCAAGTCCGGCATGACGGAAACTGGTGGTTAGCTGCCGTTCCGATCTGGCAAATGGGATGCCAGCGGACCGGTCTCAAGCGAGCGTTGCCAGCCTTTAGAGCATTTTCACGATGAGCGTTGATATCCGGCGGCGTGGAAGAAATTGGCGCATTCGGATGGATGGAAGCGGTGGAGCATCTGGCCGATGCGTTCTACCAAGCCATCGACGGTGCGTTCGGGCTCGTGTCGCAGGAGCGCTTTGAGCTTTGAAAAGGCCATCTCGATGGGATTCATGTCCGGGCTGTAGGGCGGCAGGTAGAAAATCTGGGCACGCCGTCTGACGATGGCTTCGCGGATGCCGACGACCTTGTGGGCCGGGAGGTTGTCGAGCACCACGACATCCCCGGGTTTGAGGGTCGGTGCGAGGACATGCTCGACATAGGTGCGAAAGGCATCGCCATCCATCGGACCGCCGAGCACCCATGGCGCGGTCATGCCGGTGAGGCGCAGGCCGGCGATGAAGGTCATCGTCTTCCAGTGGCCGAAAGGGGCGGCGTCCTGACAGCGCTCGCCGACCGGCGCCCATCCGTAGAGGCGGGCCATCTTGGTGTTCACACCGGTTTCATCGAGGAAAACCAGACTATTGGGATCGATGAACGGCTGTGCCGCCTTCCACAGCTGGCGCCGGGCTGCGACGTCCGCGCGGTCCTGCTCGGCCGCGCGCAGGGCTTTTTTTGAAAGACAGCCCCAGACGCCGGACTGCATTCCACACCGCGCCGGTGCTCAGCGTGATACCATGCTCGGCTTGCAACCAAGCCTGCGCCTGGGCCAGCGTCATGCCGGGATGCGAACGAATATGGATGCCCAGCGCCGTTTCCTGCTCGCCTGAGAGCTTGCGTGGAGGGCGACCACGTCCCGGATTGATCCCTGCATCCCCGGTCAATCGACGTCGGATCAGCGCCTTGTAGATATAGGCGATACTCACCTTATAAATCGCAGCCGCTTCGCGGGCCGCCATCCCGCCGTCTACCGCACCGAGCACACGATCGCGTAAATCCTGCGAGTAGCTTTGACCCGATCGCCAACCCATCGCCGCCTCCGTCATGACGGCGTCCTATGAATCACACGATGCCAGCCATGGGAATCCCCCAATGATTCCGGCCATCATGAAAAGGCTCTAGCAGCGATAATCCGCCCTCCAACGAAGGTAAATTCGACCTGTGACATTTCGTGGTTCGTCGAGTTGATGAAATCCACCGTGATAGTCTGCTTGCCGCACGCATCGGACGGGCTATCCATGTAGTCCCAACCAAGGAACTGGAATTGATCCGCGTTCATTGCTGTCGCCATTGCGCGAACACCGGCTGCGCCTGATCCTAAAGGACGTCCGACATCGCCAGCGCCAAGATCGAAGGTGGCACTCGGATCGACATAAGCATTAAGCCGTTCATCGGCTTTAGAATTTTCCGCAGAGGCTAGCGCGATTGTCTCAACTGCCCGACGTCCAAGCACGTCATGAACCGCACGCGCGCTCGTCACAGCTCCTAGATCACAACTTTGCGATGGTGCGGCGACGGAGAGGAGTATTGCGGCAGCGATCATCTCGCGATGCTGCCTGATAACCCGACGGTCTGCTAGGGGGCGAAACCCGCCCTCCCGAAACCCGGTTCCAATGTAGGATATCGGGTGGCATGAGGCTCCCATGAGCATCGCCACCGCCCGCCCTCACCCCGCAAGCGCCACGCGCGTTTTGGCCATCACTCGTGTCACCTGCGCCAACTCCGCGGAGGCCGCACGATGAGCGGGATCGGCATCCTCGGCGTCACCGGGCGCATGGGCCGCGCGATCGCCAACGTCGCCGCCGCGCAGGAGGTCGCGATCGCCGGCGGCATCGATCGCAACGGCGAGATCCATGGCGACCATCCCGACGCCCCCGCTCTGGCCAAGGCGGCCGATGTCCTCATCGACTTCACCTCGCCTGACGCGCTCGCCGAGCATCTCGACGCGGCGGTCGCGGCCGGCACGCCGATCGTCATCGGCACCACCGGCCTCTCGCCCGAGCATCATGCGCTCATCGACGCCGCCGCCCGGAAGATCGCGCTCGTCCAGACCTACAATACCTCGCTCGGCGTCAACATGCTGCGCGGGCTGGTCGAGGAGGCTGCACGCCGGCTCGGGCCGGACTGGGATATCGACATCGTCGAGATGCACCACCGCCACAAGCTCGACACCCCCTCGGGCACCGCGCTGCTGCTCGGCGCGTCGGCGAATATCGGGCGGGGTGCGAAGGACGGCCGCGCGCTCAACCGCTTCGACCGGATGCAGGAAGGCCCGCACGAGCGCGAGGAAGGCGGCATCTACTACGCCTCTCTGCGGGGCGGCTCGGTCGCGGGCGACCATCAGGTGATCTTCGCCACCGACGGCGAGCGCATCGAGCTAGGCCACCGCGCCGAGAGCCGGGCGATCTTCGCCAAGGGCGCGGTGAAGGCCGCTCTGTGGCTTACGCAGGGCCGCGCGCCGGGACGCTACACCATGGCCGACGTGCTGGGGCTCTGAGCTTGAAGAAAGCCGATATCTTCGAGTTCTACCGGCGGCTGGCGGAGACCGATCCCGCGCCCGAGACCGAGCTTCAGTGGACGAACCCCTACACGCTGCTGGTCGCGGTCGCGCTCTCCGCGCAGGCGACCGATGTCGGCGTGAACAAGGCGACCCGGCTGCTGTTCGAAGAGGTCGACACCCCGGCCGGGATGCTGGCACTGGGCGAGGCGGGCCTCAAACAGCACATCAAGACGATCGGCCTGTTCAACACCAAGGCCAAGAATGTCATCGCCGCAGCCCACATCCTCGTGGACCGGCATGGCGGCGTCGTGCCCGAGGATCGCGCCGCGCTGGAGGAGCTTCCCGGCGTCGGGCGCAAGACGGCAAACGTCGTGCTGAACGTCGCCTTCGGCCATGCGACGATCGCGGTCGACACCCACATCTTCCGCGTCGCCAACCGCACCGGGCTCGCCAAGGGCAAGGATGTCCGCGCCGTCGAGGACAAGCTCGAAAAGGTCACGCCCGAACCCTTCCGGCTGCACGCGCACCACTGGCTGATCCTTCATGGCCGGTACATCTGCAAGGCGCGAAAACCGGAATGCTGGCGATGCCCCGTCATCGATCTCTGCGCGTTCCGCCCGAAGACGCCCGCGCCCGCCGCGAAGGGCATTGAACCGGGCGCCATTCCGCAGGCTCTAACGGGCGATGCCTGAACCGGAGGAGGATGCCATGTTCCGTCCTGTCGTCTTCGCCCTGATGATCGCCACGCTCGCCGGCCCCGCCCTTGCGCGGCCCCTGAAGCCCGAGCAGGAGGCGAAGATCCAGCCCGCCGGCAAGCCTGAGCATTGCATCTCGGCCTCGAACATCCGCGAGACCCGCGTGCGCGATGACAGCACGATCGATTTCTACATGCTGGGCGGCAAGGTCTATCGCAACAAGCTGCCGCAGAGCTGCCCCCAGCTCGGCTTCGAGGAGCGCTTCGGCTACAGCGTCACCAACAACCAGCTCTGCTCGGTGGATATCATCCACGTCATCCAGTCCCCGCCCTCGATTCCGGGCGCAGCGTGCGGGCTGGGGGACTTCCAGCCGATCACCGGCGCGCCACGCTGACAAGAAGCGCAACGAGGGGCTGGCGGGGCACGAAAGGCTCTGCTAGGTGCCCCCTCAGGCACCCGTAGCTCAGCTGGATAGAGCGCTGCCCTCCGAAGGCAGAGGCCACAGGTTCGAATCCTGTCGGGTGCGCCATGTTTTCAATGACTTAGCAGTAGCCGCCAGCGGCCGTACGGAAAATGTACGGAAAACATCATCGGTCGAAATGCGATTAAATGGGCTCGCATTGAGACGATTCATCGGGCGCAGGCAGGTGCATCTCGACCACCGCACGCGATTCCCCACAGATTGGGTTACGACTTCCCGTAGGGGTCACCATCATCAAGCGGAAAAATGACGGATTATCGCCGTTTTCTGCGGGTTTGCGATTTCCAATCCCACACTTTGGCCCACACATTTTGCAGCTTTATCGAGACGTCTCGAGGGTCGCTGAGACGAATTTCGGCTCGTTGCCGACCAGCCGACAATATATCCGAGTACTTTCTGACGGCTTCTGCACGCAGATTCACCCATCCGGACTTGGCCGGATTTGGCTCGGGTCGCCAACCGGCTTATAACCGGACCTGGCCGTTAGAAGACTGATCGGTCTCGGGTAGCGAACCGCAAAGAGCTGCCCTTCATTCACGTTGCTCGACACCATCTGCGATTAGGCCACGGTACGCCCGCACCGGGCCGTTTATGCTTCGGGAGGTTTCAGGGATTTGGATATGCGTTGCGGACACCTGTTTGGATGTGAGTGTCGCGATCTCCGGACAGCGGACCTCCATTAGTTGCCCCTTTTCGTTCCAGGCCGATCTGATCCGACTTGGGGTTAAAGCCTGCGGCCGAACTGCCAAAGCCGCCAAATGGTCAAATCCGAATATTCGAACCTTCCAGATCAAAGCGAGAACAACTATGGGTCGGAAATGTCCGATGTCCTGTCGCGCGCCTTACCCGCTCCGAAACGATGGCAAGAACTCGAAAGCTTGGCTTTCGATGTCTATGGTCGCCTGTGGCAGACGACCGATGCGGAGCTGCACGGACGTACCGGCCAGCCACAGGCCGGCGTCGATGTCTACGGCACGAACCGGGTCGAGAAGCTTTTCACAGGCGTCCAATGCAAGGGCAAGGACGCCGATTACGGTGGTGCGCTGACCGAGGCCGAGCTTCGGGACGAGGTCGCCAAGGCCCTGACGTTTCAGCCGCCGTTGCAGGCCTATATCGTCCTGACCACCGCTGCGAACGATGCCGCCATTCAAAAGGTCGCCCGTGAGATAACGACCGAACATGCCAAAAAGGGCCTGTTCGAGGTTCGCGTGACAGGGTGGGATACGTTCCGCCACCGCGTGGCCGACTATCCCGAGCTGCTGCTCAAATATTTCCGGGATTTCGCGCCGGTCGATGTCATGGGCGCGCTTGCGACGTCCAACCTGGAGCAGCGCCAGGATATCGCGGTGATGACGCGGATGCTCCAGTCGACGCAGCGTATGGTGTCCGGGTTGCGGGACGACAAGGCCGGGACCGACGAACTGGCCAATCGGGTCACCGAGGTCAGCAAGCTCATCGCCGACGGCTCGCCGAAGGCGGCGTTGAAGCGACTGGACGCATTGCTTGGCGAGGAAGGCGCGTCGGCCAGCCCGCTTGCGCGCTATCGCCTTCTCGCGAGCAAGGGCAATGCCCATTACGCGCTGGGCGACGAGGCGGCCGCGATCGCGCTCTTCCGTGAAGCCTATGAGGCCTATCCCGAGTTCAGCAATGCGCGTGCGACGATGGCGATGGTCCATCTGTTCGAGGGCGAGCGCCCGGAGGCATTCGAGATGGCGAGCGCGGCGCTCGCCGACGATCCGTCATCGGCGCGCACGGCTGGCATCGTCCTCGATACCGCGCCGGAGGATATGACGCTCGACGAGCTTGCCGCGCTCATTCAGCCGGACTTGCTGGACGATGTCGAGATCAAGCTGCACCTTGCCATCAAGGCGCACACACTCGGCGATGCGGAAGCCAGTCGGCGTTTTGCAGAGGACGCTTTCGCCCGCGCGCCGGATGACTGGCGCACATTGTCAGCCGTGGCGGAGGCCCTCTCGCAACCTCTCGCCGCGATGGATGGGCTGGCGCTCACCCACGTCATACCGGACGAACTCCGGGCCGATGTCGAACGCGCCGTCGAGCTGAACGCAAAGGCCTGGGACATTCTCGCGCAACGGGATTCCAGCTTTCAAGGCCGGCACGTCGCCGCCAATCTCATCAGTCTCCTCTCCTTGCTGGGGCGGGACGAAGACGCCGTGGCCGTCCTCGATCAGGCGCTCATCTCCAACCCGGATTACGATCCACTGGCATTCCGCGCGGCCCAGCGATTCGCGTCCCGGGAAGATTGGAAAGAGGCCGCTCAGGCACTCGACCGGATCCCGGAGAGCGAGATCTCCTTCGACGCCCTGCTGCTGCGAACGCAGGCAGCCCTCGTCCTGAAAGACAGGGATTCGGCGGCCGCGAATTACGAGCGACTGGCGACGAAGGCGGTCACGGAACCGGCCGTTGCGGAGCGCGACCAGATGGTCGAGGCGCTCCGCGTCAAAGCGGCAATATTGGCGGGAGAAGACCAGACCGGGGCCATCGAGGCAGCGATTGAGGCGAGCCCGAATGCGATCGTGCTGCGCTCGGTCCTGTTCGACGATCTGGGCGAAGACGATCCGCTTCGGCAGCGAGTGGTCGATGAAATCCGTACCCTCGCCGCGGCGGATCTATCGCTCCGCGAGCGCATTCACGCGGCCGAGACGCTGTACGAAGCGGGCCATTTCGCGCTTGCCGCGGACCTCTACGAACCGCTGCACGACACGTCCGACAGCCACGCGCTGCGCCGCCGGCTGAACGCGCTCCTTCACGCGGACCGGCGCGCTGAGGCACGCCGGCTCTTCGAATCTCTCGCTCCGCAGCTGCGGTCCGCACCGGGTTATGCCGCCATCGGCGTGAACATCTACGAGCGTGTCGGCCTCCTGAAACCCGCGCTCGACCTTCTCGAACGCGCCCTGAAGCGGGACGACACGCTGACCAACCGGCTCGGCTGGATCCAGTTGCTGGTCCGATTGGGCCGTCTCGATGCGTTCGGCCCCTGGCTGAAGGCGGTGCCCGAGTACATTGCCGGACGACCCGGCGAACTCATGAGCCTCGCCCGGATCATCGATCGGTATCTCGGCGATGATCCCAAGGCACTTGCGATCGGATACCGGGCTCTGCGTGCAGGCTACAAGCATCCGCAGATCCATCTGGGATTTGCGCTCGGGCTGGTGCTCAACGGCCGACCGAATCAGGCTGCCCTGGCCGCACCGTCCGAAATCGGTCCCGGCGTCGGCGTCGCGCTGCGCAATGAAGCGACGGGCGAGACCATATTCCGGATCATCGAAACGGCCGAGGACCCGGTCGTGGAGCGGGGCGAGCTTGCGCCCTCGGATACGTTCGCCAAGCGGCTCGTAGGGCTCAGGTTGAACGATACGATCGATATTAACAAAGTCGGAGTCGGACCCCAGACGCACACCGTCGTCGAGCTTCAGAGCCGGTTCCTGTTCGCGCATCATCGAACGCTTCGGGATTTTCCAGGACTGTTTCCCGGCCACCCGGCCTTCGGGTCGTTCGAGATCGACGAGAGCAAGGGTGACGCGAAATTTGAGCAGATGTTCGCGCTTGCCCGCGACCGAGCGGAACAGGGGAAAGAGATCGAGACCCTCTACCGGGAGAATATCCTGCCGCTGCCAATGATGGCGAAATTCGGTGGGGCGACCGTGTTCGATGTCTGGGACGCGGTCTCGGCGAATCCGACGCTGGGGCTCAAATCCGCGCTGGGCGTCGCAGGCGAGTTCGAGGTGGGCCGCACCGCGGCAACTGCCGGCGTCACGTTGGTCGATCCGCTGACGCTCTACGGCTGGAGCCGACTGGGGATCGCTGATGTGATCGCCAAGTCACCCCATCGCCTCGCGGTCGTTCAGGCGACGATCGACATGCTGCGCGAGCTTGTCGAGGAGCGCGAGAACCAGCGGGGCAAGAAACTGGGGACATTTGGCTGGGACGGCGAACGATACCATCTGATCGAACTCACGCAGGAAGCGATCGAGGAGCAGATCGCGCATGCGAGCGCAGCCCTGAGCTTCGCCGAATCGCTGATGCTCGTGCCATCGGAGTCGGACCAGAGCCTGTCGGAAGAGATCCTGGACATGCTCAAGGGCATGGATCCGGCCTATCACGACACGCTGCTCGCAGCACTCCAGCCGAAGCGTGCATTCCTCACCGACGATCTCGGCATCCGGGCCATCGGCCAGGAGGCCGGCGCGGCCTGCACCTGGACGCAGCCGTTCGTGCAGGCCGGTTATGGTCCGGACGGATACTCGCACCCGGAATATCGCACGATCGTGGCGGCGCTGCTCGAACGCTATTATCGCTTCACCCAGATCGGAAACATGGAGGTTCTGGCCGAGCTGCGGGATTCCGGCTGGACCATCAACGATCGTCTGAAAAGCTTTGCGCGCGTGATGACCGGGCCGGAGATCGATCGGACCAGCATCGGGCATCTGCTCGCCCGGCTTCTGGTGGACTGCAGCAACCAAGCCCCTGACGATGCGGGCCTTGCCGCCTTCCATCTGGAATATGTGGCGGCATGTCATACAGCGGGCCGGCCCGACGATCCGCGAGAGGTCTATGAGGTGACGGCCACCGTCGTGCATGATCTCCTGACGCGGCGAATCAATCGTGTCTCCTTGCCCCCGCAGCTGATGGCGACAACGACGATGGTCACGCCTTTCAGCCTTGCGGGTGAAGCCAGAAAGGTCGCCAAGCGGCATACGACCCATATGTTCCAGCGACTGAGCGATGGCGGCCTGACGCTGGAGCCCTGAAGCATTGACCGCCTGCCCGCCGGGTGAAACATGATCTTGGAGACGAAGAATGGCGAAAGGGAGGAGCGACCACCTTCGACCCAAGTGACTCAGAACGTCATTGAAGTCCGAACCCCCGCCGCCTCGAACGCGCCCGCCTTCGACATCCAGTCCGGTTCTCGATTACCGACAGGCCAATCCCGTTAGGATTGGACTTGCACCAGCGTTCGATCCGTGTTCGTCGTTAACTCGTGAAAATGGGGTCGGTGCGACAAGTGACTTCGGGGCTTCTTGCAGGTATCGAGCGAGTCCTCAGGACCCACGACAAGCCTATGGCGGCGAAGGCCATCGTTCAAGCGCTTTGCGACGCCGGAAGCGACGAGCCCGGCGGCCTCACACCTTGGAAAACCGTGGGAGCCCGGCTCGCCGAGGACATTCGGACGAAGCCGGAAAGCCGGTTCATGAGGGTCGGAAAAGGCCTGTATGCGCTTCGCGAATGGAGCGACCTCACGCCGGTGAACGTCCCTGCCCGACGGCTGAACCCGCTCGACGAAGACATCCTTGTGGTCGACCGGAGCAAATTCGAGGCTCTGAAGTCCAATCGGCGGATCCGGCATCTTTTCGACATCGGCTATCGCGAGCTTCTCGACGCCGCGCATCCCATCCACCGCGTCATCGCTGAGGAAAACCACGATCTCGTTCAGCTCATCCCGAGCTTCATCATCTTTCGGGAGGGCAGCGTCCTCAGCTACAAGAGGACGAAGCGCTCGCCCGAACAACGGCTGCATGACAGCTTTTCGATCGTCTTCGGCGGGCATCTGCAGTGGGACGACAATCCCGCGCTATTCGCGCACCTCGATGACCAGGTGGAGCAGTTTCTCTTCAGGGAGCTCCACGAGGAACTAGGCTTCGATCCTCCGCCGATTCGATCCCAATACAGCGGCGTCCTACACCTCGACGGCAGCGCGTTCGAACGGCAGCACGCCGGTGTCGTATTCGCTATCGAGTTGGCGGCCGGCACCGAAGTGAAAAGCCTCGAACCGGGCTACCACTCGACCCTGGAATTCAGGCCTTGGGAGACGATCACCACCTCTCCCGTTATGGACGATCGGTGGTCGGCCGCCTGCATCATGCACATTTTGGAGAGCTGAGTGACGCCGACCACCATCAACGGGAAGCCACTCGCCGAATTCCTGGCGGATCGCGGGATAGCTCTTTTCGACGGCGTGCTGGCTGCAGCCGCCTTCCTACTTCTCGTGCTTGGATACAAATGGCTGTCCAAGGCCACTTTCCTCGTTCGCCTCTCCCTTCGAACAAGGATAACGATCGCCTTTGTCGCCCTAGCTTTGATCTGCGTTGTCGGGCTCTGGCGGGGAGTAGACGCCTGGATTTTAGTCGTATTCGCGGTGGGTAGCACGTTTGCCACCGTCTGGTGGATACTGAACGACCTCTCGAAGATTGGCATTATCAACGCCTTCCAGACGACGAAGCAAGGCCTGTCGGCTGAGCGCACGCTCAAGGAAGTCAGTCGCGAACTCGTCTTTCTCGGCATCGGAGCGAAGAAACTCACCGGCTCATCCGAGTTCGATACGATGCTAGTGAGATGCCGTGATGCCGGCGGGAGCCTAAGGTTTCTCCTGTCTAGCCCGGAAAACCCGGCTCTTGAGCAGATGGCACAGCAGAACAATCACAACAATCTTTCGTATCGGAGCCGCGTCAAGGAAAGCATCAGAGAGATCTTCACGCGCGCCAGCAGAACCAATGTGAAATTCGAAGTCAGGCTCTACAATCTGGATCAGAAGGTCGCTCTGCCGCATATCCGTCTGATGTTCATCGATGGCCGAATGTGCGTGTTCAGTCAGCTGCGTTGGACCGAGAACGAGGGGCTCGACAATCCTCAGCTCATTCTTCGCCCCAACAAGGACCAAGCCACTAGCTCCCTCTACCAAGGGTATAGGAACTATTTCGATGATCTGTGGGATCACCCAGCCACAGTGGTCGTGGATCAAGCGATGCTGGACAGCTGGCCTGCATGATCGATCCCGACTACTTCGGATGCTCGGGAAAGCTCAGCTTCGCGGAAACGCGGGCTCTGGCGACTGCCGAGGGGACCAGGCAGGCCATCGGCGACTTTTCTGAATTGGTCAGCGACGGCCGGCTGGTGACGTCGATAGATCGGATCCATCGATGCGCCAAGGATTGGACCAAGTACGCTCGGATCGCTCTAAACCACGCTTTCGGTGACGTCGCCTGCGCTGGCGCCACTCCGATCCAAGCCATGCTCTCCTTTGAGTTCGGTATCGACAGCGATGCCGCCGATCAAATCGCGTGCTCCCGGGCTTTCGCCGAGGAACTTGCCGCCCGAGGTGTTGCTCTCGGGAAATGTCACTCCAGCAAGACAGGCGGTGTGACCGCCGTTACGGTGGCGACGTTGGCGTCAGCGCCGATCCACGACCATCTCAATCTTGGGCGCGGAAGCATCTACATCAATCGCCCGATCGGGGCACTCAAGCTGCACTATCTCGCCGAGATGAAGGTCAGGGACGACGACGGCGCCTCCAAGGTGCTCGAGCGCCCGATTCCCATCGACCTGAGGACCGATCACTGGACGATCGTGACCGACGTCAGTGGGCACGGCCTTCTGGGCGCCGCGTTGCATGCCGCCGGCATCAACGGTCTGGATATCAAGCTCGAACTCTCGCCCATTCATTTGCTCCATCCAGACGTCACCGTGACGCCGGTGGAGTGCCTCCAGAACCCGATCGACTCGTATGGGCTGCCGCTCTCCGATCTTCATCCAAGCGCAGTCACTATCGCGACCCTTCGGGAAACGGCAGGTCCGCTCCTCGGCTTCATAGAGGCGAAGGCGTTGGCGGGCCTCCTCGCGCCGCCAAACTGGATATTGATCGGGCAATACGAGGCCGGAACCGGCAAGGTGGACATATCTTGGCACGAGTGACGATGGGTTCCGTCCACGGTAGATTCCAACCGTTCCACAACGGTCACTTGGACTACGTCCTGCAGGCCTTCGGGCGAGCAGACTTCCTGCTTGTCGGCCTCACTCAGATCATGCAGCCGGAGGCCAAACCAGAGACGACCGGTCGAGACAGTGCGACATCGAACCCGCTCACATTCCTGGAACGGAGCGAGCTCGTCGAGGCAGCTCTCCTTGCCGCAGACATTCGGAGAGATCGCTTCCGCATCACGCCATTCCCCATCGAGCAGCCCCATCTGCTGAGGGAGTTCATACCGCAGGGGTCGGTCTGCTTCACCACGCCCGTGAACGAGTGGAATGACGAGAAGGTGAAGCGTCTCAAGGAGCACGGCTTTCAACCCGAGCTGCTCGATCTATCCCGCCCAGACAATGTGCGCGTGACTTCCGGAACGGAGATACGCCGCCTCCTGCGGGCCAATGACCCATCATGGGCCCGGTTCGTCCCGGCAGCGGTCGCCGAGATCATATCCGATCGTCTCCGCGATCAGTTTTAGCACCAGCGCTCTGCGGAGTCCGGATCTTACCGGCCGCGAGCGACGTTATTGGCGCGCTTGCATCCGGACCGACGGTAATCAGGATCGGCTCCGAAGCTCGGGAAGGAGCACAATTGGGCGCTCAGCAGTCGCGAATTCGTCCCGACCTTGTACGACGACAGCAAACCGACCACGCCTTAATCATCCGTGCCAAGCGTAATTTGATACCGCGGCGGTAGTATGGCGCGGTTTGAGATCGTCGCTTATTGCAGCCAAAGCGATTGAGCATAGGCTGAATAGCGCGAGGGTGCCGATGCCCAGGCTCAGGATTTGCCTTCGCCAAGTCTGCGCGGATCGTGGGATCCGCGCGTCATCGATGCTCCGGTCTGCATGATAATCTTTGGTCACGGTTCCGAAGTCTGCGCCAGCGACTATTGCAGCGGTAAAAAGGGCGAAAAGCATTGCCATCGCGCCGACAAAATAAATCGCCGTCGGCGAGCCAGCCGCAACATGGCCTGCGACCAACGGGATCGCGACCAGCAGAGCACTCGTTGCCCCCGTTAGCGCCAGCAACTCCCGTCTCTTTGCATCAATCTTTGCCGTCCAGAATTGATGGATAGCTAGCTTCTGCTCAAAGCTTAGCGGTGGGGATTCAGGCTGCTCATTCGTCATCTTTACTCCTGCTAATTTATTCAATCCCCTTTGGGGAGCCTCTTCGTAATATCCGGGCCGGAGCTGATGTTGGCAGCGCTGATCTATGTCCGCAATCGGGGATCGGCCTAATCGCCTGAATGTCCGGGCGCTACCGTCAGTCCCGGCGCCCAGCTCCAGCCGGTGAGGAGTAACTTTCTCATCCCGCGCCGTGCATTGCCCGTCTAGTTGGAACAGGCCGGGCGCAATAAGATCACGGCAGCGCCTGCTGCGGTCTCAATCGGGTTGTAGCCATCCGCTGTCACGCGTTTCGTCATACTGATCCTCGATGATGTCCTCCTCTTCGTCCGTCACGTCCGTGTAACCACCAACCACCGCTTCGGCGATTTGGAGCCGGTCGTCGACATCAGAGCGACCGGTTATGCCCCAGATTTCGCGCCATTCCTGGTCGGTGAATGTATAGCTGTACCGCGCTGCATAGCGTCGGCGAATTGTCTCGCCGTAGTCCGCCCAACCCAGCTTGGGAGCCGCCCGCCGCGGGGTGGGTGCCAAGGCAGGTAGACGTACAGTGGCACGGATTTGGCCTCGCATAGTGCTCTCCCAGCCGCTACGGAGCTTCCTGTTGACTGCCGTCAGGTTGGAAGGATGATAGACCTTCAGGATTGTCGGTTTTGCCTTTCCGCGGATCGCGCGGACAAAGGCTTCGTGCACCTCGTCTCCAAGGCAGATCACAATGCGTCCCGGCGGTAAACGCCTCTCCTCAAGGAGGCGGGACACTGTGCGTGCGGCCATATCAGGGTGCACAGCGTCGCGCGACTTTCCGCTCGCATCAACCACTGCGTGGTAATGTTCGTTCAGGTTCAACAGCTCGAAATGGGCCTCGAGACCGGGGAGGCCAAGCCAATCGCCGAAGACGATCATCGCCAGATTGCGCGTGGACGGCGCGAGAGGATGCCATGCGTGGTGCCGTAGGGATTCGATCCCCGACGGGCCCATCCCCAAGATGATTGGCTTCATGTGCTCTCCCAAACCCATGCTTCCTTGGGCGCAAACCCTTACGAAGAGCTATACGGGACCGCATGGGCTGTGGAACACGGACCAGGGTTGCAGACCCAGGAGAAGGCAGTTCGCGCGATCGTCGGGTGCGTCGAAGCGGACGGTCGGTAACTAAGAACCGCACAGGATGTCGGGAACGGCCGGCATTGGGCGCCTTCCTGCTGGGCAGCTCGCCAAGAGATGGCACCAATATGAAGGCGGTTGCGCGTGGGCCGAAGGTGCCCGGCGGCAGCCGCCCAGATTCAGCCATCGCGGATCCTCTTGGCATATCCCGCTAGCAGCCATAACGTCTGCCGTTTATCGTCCTGCTATGCGAGATGGCGGTTACGACAATTCCGATGCTCGAAGAGTGGGTT